>Ga0209205_1000095_pt1 | contig 15350 bp, 16 predicted proteins | sample ZodSprso05mmetaG_FD_184133 | JGI IMG/M metagenome (GOLD analysis project Ga0209205, IMG submission 184133) | Hot spring sediment microbial communities from Zodletone spring, Oklahoma to study Microbial Dark Matter (Phase II) - Zodletone Spring... ... | reverse complement strand
AAATAACTCTGTGTTCAAGGGTCCCCGGTTCTGAACCTCAAATGTACTATCTTTTATTTATTTTTGGCACGGGATGAGAAACCTGCGCTACACATGGATGATCCTGGCCTGCATGCTCTGGGCATGTGCCCCGGCATGGCGTCCCTCCCTTCCTGTTCAGCAGCAGAGGGACGGTCAACGCGACAGTCCCGAAGGAGCAGCCTCGCCAGCACAGCCCGTCTGTACGGGAGCGGAGTCCATGGAGCGGTACATGCCCCTGATCGAAGGAAAAACCCTGGCGCTGGTGGTGAACCATACTTCAGTGGTGGACGGGGTGCATTTGCTGGATACCTTGCTGTCCCGGGGGATCCATGTATCCGGCATTCTGAGGGTGTTCGTGCCCGAGCACGGTTTCAGGGGCGATCTGGATGCGGGGGCGGAGGTGGAAAGCGGAACGGATCCCGCCACCGGGATCCAGGTGGTCTCCCTGTACGGAGCGCACCGGAAACCGCTGCCGGGGGACCTGGAGGGGGTGGACCTGGTGCTGTATGATATCCAGGATGTGGGGGTGCGGTTCTTCACCTATATCTCCACGCTGCATTATGTGATGGAGGCCTGTGCGGAACAGGATGTACCCCTGGTGATCCTGGACAGGCCCAATCCGCATGGCGGGTATGTGGACGGTCCCCTCCTGGAGCCTGCACACGCCTCCTTCGTGGGGATGCACCCTATCCCGTTGGTCTACGGGCTCACCCCGGGTGAGCTGGCGCGGATGATCAACGGGGAAGGATGGCTGGCCGGCGGGATCCGGTGTGACCTGACGGTGATCCCGTGTGAGCATTACCAACACGGGAAGACCGTCACGCTTCCCGTATCACCTTCCCCCAACCTGAACAACAGGCAGGCAGTGATGCTGTATCCTTCCACCTGCTTATTCGAAGGCACGGTCATCAGCGAAGGAAGGGGAACACAGTGGCCGTTCCAGGTGTACGGGCATCCCGACCTGGAGGGGGATTTCACCTTTGTCCCGGAGCCCGTTCCCGGAATGTCCTCCCATCCCAGACTGCAGGGACAGCTCTGCCGTGGCGCGGACCTCAGGAATTTCAGTCCCCCGCGGGGATGGAACAGGATCTATCTCGGCTGGCTGATGGACGCCTATAAAAAGTATCCCCGGAAGGAGGAATTTTTCACTCCTTATTTTGAAAAACTGGCGGGAACCGGTAAATTGCGGGAACAGATCGTTGCCGGTTGGGATGAAGACAGGATCCGGAGAAGCTGGCAGCGGGATCTGAGAAGATTCAAAAGAAAAAGCACCCCCTATCTGGTTTACCGGTAATATGAAAAACAGGGCTACGGGTATCCGTTCGCTGCCGGCAATGATGCTACTGGTTTTTGTCACGCTTTTCACGGGGGGACTCAGCGGGCAGATCATCCATCCGGACAGGGGGTTCGTATTCGGGGATGAAGACATTCCGCGCATTGACATTACCATCCCTCAGACCAGCCTCGACCATCTCTATGAAAATCCTCACGCGGACAATGAATACCAGGCACAGTTCAGCTTTACCCGCGGCGGGACCACCGAGGCACTGGAGGATGTGGGTGTCAGGTTCAGGGGCAATACTTCCAGGGACAAGCAGAAAAAATCCTTCAAGATCTCGTTCAACACCTTTGAACAGGGGAGGGATTTTCACGGACTGGAAAAAATGAACCTGAACGCGGAGACCAACGATGTGTCGCTGCTCCGTTCCAAACTGAGCTGGGAACTTTTCAGATACCTGGGGGTGCCGGGCTCCCGCTGCAACCATGTGCTTCTCTATATCAACGGTGCGTTTTACGGGGTGTATGTGAACACGGAACATATTGATGAGACTTTCGTAAAATCCCGTTTCGGCACCAACGACGGCAATCTTTACAAATGCCTCTGGCCGGCGGACCTTGTGTACCTGGGAGAGGACCAGGAGGCCTACAAGTTCACAGAAGAAGACAGAAGGGCCTATGCGTTGCGGATCAACGAGGAATGGGACGATTATGCGGACCTGGCCGGACTGGTCAGTGTGATCAACCTTACCGCGGGGGACCAGTTCCCCGCGGCTCTGGAACAGGTGTTCAATGTGCAGCAATACCTGAAGGTGATGGCGGTGGATGTGATGACCGGCAACTGGGACGGGTACATCGGCAACAGGAACAACTATTACCTGTACCGCGACCAGGTAACGGGACGGTTCGAATACATCCCGTATGACCTGGACAACACCTTCGGGATCGACTGGCTGGGAGAGGACTGGTCGGTCCGCTCCATTTACAGCTGGAACCGGGAACCCATGCCCCTCTATGAGCGGGTGCTCCAGGTGGATGCCTACAGGGAACAATTCAGTGCGTATATCAGGCAGCTGGCCGATTACATGAGCAGCGAGGCTTTCAGGCTGGAGGCAGAAGGGTGGCATACGCTGATCAGCAGCTGGGTCAGCCAGGATCCCTACTATCCGCTGGACTGGGGCTACGACTTCTCCGATTTCACCGAAGCACTGACCACGGGATGGGGAGGCCACCTGCAGTACGGGGTACTGGAGTATGCTTCAATCCGCGCGGCCAGCGCCATGGAAGAGGTCGTCCGGTCGGACGCACCGCCGCTCATTACCCATGCCAGGATCCTGCCCGGGGATGGCGGGGTCGACGTGGACTGGGTGGCGGAGGATGACAGGCCGGGATTGACCACCACCCTGCATTACAGGATCGGTCAGGAAGCGTGGGCTTCACAAACATACGCCGAACCGGCAGAAACGGATCCGGTATCCGGAATACAGATCTACAGGAATTCGCTAATCCTTCCGGGGGAGCAAGCCGCGATGGACGTTTATTTCACCGTGACGGATGGCGGGGGACAGGAAACACGGTACCCGGCCGACTTCCTGACTGTTACCCTGCCGGTGGCGGACGGACCCCTGCGGATCAACGAATTCATGGCTTCCAACAGCAGTACCAGGGCGGATGAGTACGGGGAGTATGACGACTGGCTGGAGATCTACAATGCATCCGGGATCCCCGTGTTGATGGGGGATGTGTACCTGAGCGACGACATGGGAAAACCGGGAAAATACAGGTTGCCGGATGCGCACATCCACCCGGGTGGGTTCTATCTGCTCTGGGTGGACGGTCAGCCTGACCAGGGGGCGCATCATACACCCTTCCGGATCGAGATGAATGGCGAGGAGCTGAGGTTGTCGGGAAGACCATCGGAAGGATTTCCGGTGATGGATTCCCTCACATTCGGACCGCAGCTTACCGATGTGGCACTGGGCCGCTCGGCGGACGGCGCAGGGGAGTGGATCGCTTTCACGGACCCGACCCCCGGATTTTCCAACTTGTCCACCGGAACCGAAGAATACACGGCGGACCGTCTGATCCTCTATCCCAATCCGGTGACGGACGGGACAATCCGTTTCAACCGGAACGTTTCCGGTGTCATCTATCATTCCCTGGGGGTGGCAATGCTGCAACTTGACGATGTATCCTCGGCAGATGTTGGTCCGCTTGCGCCTGGAGTCTATATTTTCAGGTCCGCCGGAGGCGAATCCATCCGGTTTGTGGTGGGGCGCTAGCCTGATCTGGGGTCGTTTCCGGGAGCTTACCTGGGGCTTCTCTCCTTACTTTTCCTTCCGCTGTTGCCCCGGCCTGCGCCCTGTCCTTGCCGGCCTTGTCCCTGGTCCTTTCCACGCCCTCTCCCCTGACTGCTTCCGGGTCTCCGTCCCCTGCGCTTCCCGGGATCGTACGGGGGCGTTTCTCCCAGTTCAGCAGGGGCCATGACTTTGATGACGGGGCTCCCCAGCAGCTTCTCGATCCTAGAAAAGGGCGCCTGCTCTTTCTCCCCGATGAGCGTAATGGCCACTCCTTCCGATTCCGCCCTGGCGGTACGGCCGATCCGGTGGATGTAATCTTCTCCTTCCCGCGGCACGTCATAATTGATGATCAGGTCAATGTCCTCCACATCGATCCCCCGTGACAGAAGATCGGTGGCCACCATGATATTAATCCTGCGATTGCGGAACTGCCGCATGATCTCTTTTCTTTCTGACTGTTCCAGGTCGGAATGGATGTCCTGGGCCACCAGCCCCTCGTTTTTCAGCTGCCTGCCCAGCACCTTGGCCGTGGCTTTGGTGGCGCAGAATACGATCACGCTTTGCAGCCCCCTGTCCTTCAGCAGGTGGACCGTAAGCGGCAGTTTCTGGCGGTCATACACCACGTAAGCAGCCTGGAGGACATTGTCCGCCGGTTTGGCGAGCGCGATGTTTACCTCCACCGGATCGCGCAGGACATTGTTGGCCAGTTCCCTGATCTCAGCCGGCATGGTGGCCGCAAACATCAGGTTCTGCCTTTTCTCGGGCAGGTGCCTTATGATCCGTATAATGTCGTCATAGAATCCCATGTCCAGCATCCGGTCGGCTTCATCCAGGATCAGCGTTTCCAGTCCCCCGAAGTCCACATAGTCGTTGTTCAGGTGGGCGATCATCCTTCCCGGGGTGCAGATCACCACTTCGGTGCCCTGGATCAGGGCATTCTTTTCCCGGGTGAACAGGTTCCCGTCGCCTCCGCCGTAGACCGCTATGGAGCTCACCGGGGTGAAATAGGAAAATCCCTCCATATGCTGGTCGATCTGGAGGGCCAGCTCCCGGGTGGGGACGATCACCAGGGCCCGTGTGCGGTTCACCTTTTCCGAGGTGATGATCCTGTGAATCACAGGCAGCAGGAATGCGGCGGTCTTACCCGTGCCGGTCTGCGCCGATCCCATCAGATCCCTGCCCTGCAGGATGGCTGGGATGGCCTGCTCCTGGATGGGGGTCGGGGTTTTAAAACCCATGCTCTCGATCCCTTCCAGCAGGGTGGGATCAAATCCAAAATCTTTAAATTCCAAAAGTTGTATGGTATCAAATAAATAAGTGGGGCAAAAGTAGTGAAATCATGGGACATACCCAATATGCCGGGGATATGGAAACCAGGTTATTTTATCAATTTATAATATTGTGTTTCATCTGTGGTCCAATCCCAAATTTCCAATTCATTGAACCAAACCTTTTTCATCAATACAGATTCACGTATTTCCTCAAACAGAGCTTCAATCGTGTCTGTATCATCTTCGTTCCATTGAATATATGTGATCGATTTTTCAGGAATGTTAGAGTAATTCAGGGTTATTCGAATTCTATATTCATTTTCATATTCATAAATCCTAAAGTGGCGGGGATAGTCCAAATTTGCATCAAATACTTCAATCATCTCCCCATCAACTTCATAAAACAATTTTATATCCTCTTCTTCATAGTGATTGGTTGTGGCCGGATCTAATAAATCTTCATTTTGAGAATTAAAAACTGAAAACCGAAATGATAGATCCCAACAAGGACCTGTGATCGCTTCATCCGATTTGTTACAGGCAATCAATGAAATTATTAAAGTCAATATAAATATAAGTTTTCTCATCGTTTTAAGGTATTATGTTAATGAAGCTTCCTGGTTGATAAATTATTGATAATGAGCAACACTACCCCCGCCACTAACAGGAACCCGGTGGACGATACTTCACCGGGTTATTTATTTAAATATTGATTTCTTGAATACTCCTCCAGGAAATATAATTGCCACTTGAAGTTTTCAAATTTTTATCTCCTCCGTAAATCACATTCAGGTTTTCAGGCTTTTCACCTGATAACTTTTGCCAGTATTTCAAATTTGTGAGGTAGTTGTCATTTATTGTCATACCGGATTTAATCTCATATGCTACTGGACCATCAGGTTTGTCTATGATTAGATCAATCTCCTGTTTGGTTTTATTTTGCCAGTAATAGAATTGTGGATTCACACCTTTATGAAGTCCGGACTTCATCAGGTCAGTGATGATGAGGTTTTCAAATAATGCTCCTTTTGAATGGAAAGTTTTGACCTGGTTCGCTGAAGTTATTCCAAGCAAAGAGCAAACAAGCCCTGTATCATAGAAATAAAGTTTTGGGGATTTGATAATTCTCTTATTGAAGTTTTCGTAATAGGGCTGTAAAAAATAGATAATAAAACTTGCTTCAAGGATGGATAACCATGATTTTGCTGTATTGGGTGAAATTCCGGCATCGATTGCCAGAGAATTCAGGTTGACTACCTGTCCGGTTCGGCCCGCACAAAGTTGAATAAAATTCGAAAAACTGTTCAGGTTCTCAATATTTTTAATCTGCCTGACATCTCGCTCGATATAAGTACTGATGTAGGATGGATAGAAATATTCCGGATCGATATCGCGGTCATAAATACCAGGATACATACCTGTAAATATCAATTGCTCATAAGTATCAGGAACCAGACTTGCATGATGCAGTTCAGAAATACTGAAAGGCAACAGCTTCAATATGGCTGCACGACCTGCCAGAGTCTGTGAAATGTTTTCAAGTAACAAGAAGTTTTGAGAACTTGATAAGACAAAATGTGTCTTTTTATTTTTATCAACAATTCCTTGTATATAGGAGAATAGTTCTGGTGTGCGTTGAATTTCATCCAGCACAGCACCTTCTGGAAAATTGCTCAAAAATCCGCGTGGATCGTTTAATGCGGCAGTTCTAAGATCAATATCTTCGAGACTGGCATAGGGGAGATCAGTGTATATCGAATTGATTAAGGTGGTTTTACCGCTTTGTCGTGGACCTGTGAGGGTAATTACGGGGAACTGCTTCCTTAACTTACCAATTATTGTTGCTGATTCTCTGGGTATCATCTTGTAAAAGTATCAATTATTGGACAAATATGCAATCAAAATGAAAATATGTCCAAAAAAATCACATTCTATTGTGAGAGTTATTCAGATATAGCAAGAAAATCAATCACTTCCGCCAATTCCTTTAACAAATCCAGGTTCGATATTTCGTCTACCCCCGCTACTAGAAAAAGCCCGGCGGACGCAGTTCACCGGGCTTTTTATTGGTTACCCTTTACCAGTTGGCGCTTTTACATCTGATTTCACACAGGTTGAATTTTAAAAACAAGTTACAGAAAAAAAGAATCCCTACCCTGCAGGATGGCTGGGATGGTCTGCTCCCGGGAGGGGACAATCATCAACGCCCGGGTCTGGTTCACCTTATTCGATGTAATGATATGGTAGATCACTGCAGGCCTGGATCAAATCGGAAATTTGTAACTTCTAAATGAATCCATATCAAGTGATTATACGGGCACAATAGTGAAATCATGGGACATACCCAACATGCCGGGATTGAGAATCCCGGTTATTTGGGTAGTATTATTGTTTGAATTCAGAGATGTCAACTACGGACAGGAGGCTTTCCCGGTCATCGCCGGTTACAATGCCTTCTATATATACAAATGATAAAGATTTACCATCATAGCCAAGTTTAACATGGCACGACTCTTTGGCAGAACTGGTATAGACTTTATTGAAAAAATCATTGAAGACTTTCTTTGATTCTTTAGCAATGAAGAGCTTAAAATTGCTGTCTACCAAACTAAACCGTCTGTCACCCAGCAATTCAGCACCCGTAAAATTCAGATCACAGATTCTGCCGTCGCTATCCAGGGTAAAATATCCCATTGGAGCCAGATCGTACAGCATGATGTACTTCTTAAGTGCTTCTTCAGCTGTTTCATTAGCCTGGCGTAACTCTTCGTTTTGCTCTGACTTGATTAATGCTTCAGCTTTTGTGCGGAGCACTCCGGCATCTGTAAAATCTTTTTTTGCGAAGCTCATGGTTTATTTTTTTCAATGATTTTGGACAATCCAGACCACATAACCTTTTTTCGTAGGCTGCAATCGACCAACTTCTTATGCTGTTTGTTTGACAAGTTCACGGGCTTGGCCAACCCAATTGTCCATTTCTATTCGCTCAGGTTTGATCTCCAGAACTTCAGCAATAGTTTCGATATCAGTTTGTGTCAGTTTTCTTACCTGTTCAAAAGCTGATATGTCAAGTGCGTTTATTTTTTCTTCCACCCATAATCCAAGTACGTCAATCACAGTGAGATTATTTGCCTTGTATTCATGAGCCACTCCAGGCCTTTCGTAATATACGTTGCCTCCTCTCTCTCTTTTTCGTTTGAGAAGCGATGCCTTATCGCATGCGATCCGAACAAAGCCAGCTGCCTGATCTATCCATTCGTCCCGTTCAATCATTCCAGGGCAATATTCAATTGCTTCAGTAACTTTAATTATGTCATCCTGATTAAAATTGCTGATCTGTCTGAATGTGTAAATATCCAGCATATTTAGTTTTGCCCGGATCCATCCGTTAATACCGCTAATCAGTGTCAGGTCATCAGACTCTTCCCTGCTGGCATATCCTATCCTTTCAAAGGATATTCTATTTTTTCTCTCATTGATTCTTTTAAACAGGGCAATTCTATATTCTTCGCTCTGAACCAACTCGATGGCCTGCGCAACCCATTCGTCCCGTTCAATCCTTCCTGGAAAACACATTATAAAATCATTTATCACTTGAATATCCTGCGGAGTGAATCTGCTAATCTGCCGGAAAGTATATATTTCTAGATCATGAAGCTCCTTTTCAATAACAGGGCCAATTCCGCTGATCATTGTGAGGTCATCCCTATCTTCAAACTTAGCTTTCCCAATACTATTATAATCAAGTACCTGCTTATGTTGTGGGAGGTGTTCTGAGAAATACTTCTCCATATCATGGTCTAAATCATCAAGACTTTTCTGAAAGTCTGCTATTTCTCCATCAAGGTCAACGATACGGTTATTCAGTTTATGCTTCTCTGATTCAAGAACTTTGAGTTGCTTTTTACATACTGACTTGTAAAAAAGCCACCCTGTTGCATAACCTATCATTGCCACCACAATTAGCAATGCAAGAATTTCCACAACGATTGCTGTATTCATGGTTTTAATGTGAGGATTTTCATGGCAATTTATCTTCTTCAATAGAGTCATACATATACCATAAAATTAACTTCAATCAACGTTTCAGTTGTTACATTACCTTTAGAAAAATTTGCATCATTTACAGGTCATCTTTTTCTAAAACACTGAATAGATGAAGGCTGAAGCCGCGGAAGCAGCGGCAAATTCGGGAAAGTAAGATAATCCCGATTTTTACACTTTAATAAGAAACTGTTTCATGCGTTTGTGTCCGTCTACCAAGCGGCTGCTTCAGAAATGAAAATTACCCTGTAAGATAAATGAATTAGGCTTTCACCGAAATACTGTATGAAGGATCTGATATTTTTTGCATCACAGATCACCCAGAACCCTCCGCTTTTTGTGCTTGAGGTTCTTAAATTGAGATGGGGTAAGACCTGTCATTTTTTTAAATTGGTTAGACAGATGTGCAACACTACTGTAATTCATTCTATATGCAATTTCAGTGAGATTAAGTTCATCATATACAAGAAGCTCTTTGACTCGTTCTATCTTATGCGCAAGATAATACTGCTCGATGGTTGTTCCCTTTAATTTTGAAAACAGGTTAGACAGGTATGTATAATTATGATTGAGCTTTTCGCTAAGATAATCTGACAGATTTATTTTAAGCAGCGCATTATTATAATGGACCAGCTTAACAATAGATGTTTTTATCTTCTCTACGAGGATTGTATTACTATCTTCCATCAATTCAAGCCCTGATTCTCGTAATGCTACATCCAGATGCTTAATCTGAATTTCCGAAATCTCCCCTAGAATTTCAGCTTCACCCAACTCTACCAAGCTATACTGCAGACCGAGCTTTTCCAACTCAGTTTTAACCACCATTGTGCACCTGACACAGACCATATTTTTAATGAAGAGTCTCAAGCGCCTTGTAGAGGTATTTTTTTCCTCCTTTCGTCAAAAATAAACCAATTCGAAAAAATAGTCAATTTTTTTAAAAGAGAAAATTGACTATCCTCGCGGCTTGCCGACCTTAGGTTTGCACGACATGAGATTTTGACTTTTAATTATGTTAATGATGATGAAAAAGTGGCCGGGGGGAGTTAATAATTTAATAACGGTTAATAAATCAAACCGGAGGATACCAGGGTGGACAGAACTCATTTGTTAAAAATACCGGCTCCCGTACCCTTCAAATGTTAATGAATGAACATTTCAACAGCCGGGTATGTTCTTCCGTCATGTTGAATCAAAACCGGAAACCATGAAGAAGGAAATGTTGGTGCTTGCAGTACTGATCATCTTTGGTTTTACAGCATGTGAAAAACAGATGATCGATGATGATCTCCAGGTGGAATCTCTGAACCCCGTCAGTGGAAATGAACTTAAATCAGCGCATAGTGAAAGCGGCAATCAGCCAGGATTGTTAAACTACATGGCCCATCTATCAGGTGAAGCGGAGGTACCGTCGAATGATTCCAGGGCTACCGGGCAGGCCTTCTTTAAACTGAACAAAGATGGTGACGCTCTGAGCTACACATTGATCGTAGCCCATATTGAAAATGTTCGTATGGCACATATTCATTTGGCTCCTGCCGGGGAAAACGGTCCGGTGACAGCCTGGCTTTATCCCTCTGACCCGCCAGCGCAACTTATCCCCGGATTTTACAACGGGATCCTGCAGAAAGGGATGATCACATCCTCCGACCTCGTGGGTCCGCTTGCCGGGATGGATCTTTCCGACCTGTTAGATATGCTGCAGAACGGGGGGGCATATGTGAACGTGCATACCAACCAGTACCCGGGTGGTGAGATCCGAGGCCAGGTTTCAGGGAACGGATTCACCAGGTAGGAACCTCATCTCCGCCGTTCTTTTTAAATTGACGATGCACCGGACTGTACGCAGTAGCGGGGAGAGTCAATTTTCTCAGGTCTTTCTTTACCATGCGCGTAAATACTGGAGAGGAAAGCCAGGTTGCGCTGTAGCTCTATGCGGTAAAATGCGTCGAAGAATAAAGACCCCGCTTTTTAAAGAGATACGAGAACGTCAAATGTGTAACTTATGTAATTTTTTCAAGGAATTATGTAACATTTTTAATACGCTTTCCAATAGATTTGTCTATGCATAACCATTTCTTTTTTAAAAGTATAAATCATGGAAACCAAAGTTGTAGGATACTGGAATGAGAAAAAAGAAAAACTCAGATTAAGATATCCAATTATTAATGAGGAAGATCTTAGCTATTCTCAGGGCAAGGAAAAAGAGATGATCGAATTGCTTGGGTACAAGCTTGGAAAAACAAAAGAAGAGTTACGTAGTATTATTATATCATTATAGGTTCCATTTGGCCACTTAGATATAATTATTTTTCTAATAAACAGAGCAACAAAAAGTTAACCACATTTAAAATTAATGTCATGACAAGATTATTATTGATCATTGGGGTAATACTTGTAGTCCTTTGGTTACTTGGATTTTTCGCGTTTAATGTATCCTCACCAGTTATTCATGCACTCATTGTAATCGGTGTTATTCTGATCATTCTGGATTTGGTAAGAAGTCGCCGGACATGATGGTGATCGGCCGATAGAATGGGTACATTGAGATTCTATGTCCTTCTTTCGACAAGGTGCCATTGGAACTTCCATCAGGCCTTCTGGTTGACCAGTTTTCCAAGATTGTGAGCATGGGAGATTAACCCGGTTCTCTTTGCTTTGATTTTCCCATGGGGCAATAAAAACAATCAAGTTGTTCATGGTTGGCGTTGGCCTTTATCTTGTTCCCATACAGATAGGCCTCTTTCAAAGTGATATGCCCGTGATCGATCAGTTCCTCCAGCGAGGGAGGTTCAGAGACGACCCGGCAGCCTTGACGAAAAAGAGGCTGCCCCTTTTGAGACAGCCTCTTCAACCCCTAACTAAACAATCAACATTACCGATCAAACCAAAAGGATGACCAGGATAATAAGAAGAATTAGCGTAGCCCCTCCAACATAGTAATATGGGCTATCATTCCTTAATTCTTTTTCAGTCGCCTTAAGTTCTTTTTTCAATGCGCGGTTTTCCTTAGCGGTCAGGTTCGATTGATCCATATCACGTATCTCTTCAACGCGACTCGATAACCGACGTGTCTCTTCTTCAGATAATTTATTTTCTGTTTTATCCGGAACAGCTGGATCCTCTGGTACGGTTTTCGGATCCGAATTCATTGCAAATACCATTGATGCGCTTAATCCGAAAATAATCGCTAATAAATAAAATTGTTTTTTCATTTCCTGAGGTTTAGTTATTGTTGATTTAAAAGTAGTTGATAGGATTAAGGAATTCGTTACATAATTCTATTTTATTATTACATAATTCACACCGGATAGGTTCAGGAAAAGCATCCTTTCAGGCAATAGATTCCTTAAGGGAAACCTGTCGAAATTAAGTCCGATTGGCCAGGAGGCTATTTCAGGAAAGATTCAATATGGTCAGAAGAGGATCAACCGATCCGTCCCGGATACACTTTTAACGCCTCTGCCAGGGTTTCCATGGCACGGGCCAGGTCCTCCTTTTTCAGCACATAGGCAATGCGGACCTCTTGTTTTCCAAGGCCAGGTGTGGAATAGAATCCGGAAGCGGGTGCCATCATCACCGTCTGGTTTTTGTATTCGAAGTCACTTAGGATCCACTGCGCGAACCGGTCGGTGTCATCCACCGGGAGATGGACCACTGTATAGAAGGCGCCTCTGGGAGTGGGACATACCACACCTGGCATGGCGTTCAGCGCTTTTACCATGAAGTTCCTCCGTTCGATATATTCTGCGGTAACCTCCCGGAAATATTCGGGAGGCGTTTCCAGTGCAGCCTCCCCTGCCAGCTGTCCCAGCGAGGGAGGGCTCAGCCTGGCCTGTGCAAATTTCAGTGCCGTCCGGACCACCTCACTGTTCTTTGAGATCAGTGTCCCGATCCGGACCCCGCACATGCTGTAACGCTTGGAGACCGAATCAAGCATGATCACATGATCCTGCACTCCTTTCAGGGTCATGGCTGAAATATGTTCCGCACCGTCATAGCAGAATTCCCGGTAAACCTCGTCAGAATACAGGTACAGGTCATGTTTTTTCACGATCTGCCCCAGCTTCTCGAGCTCCTCCCCGGAATAGAGGTAACCTGTCGGGTTATTGGGATTGCAGATGATGATCCCTTTGGTTTTTTCCGTGATCGCTTTTTCAAAAGCCTCCATGGGTGGCAGGGCAAAACCGTTGCCGATGTGTGATGTGACGGGTACCACCCTGACCCCTGCGGCCACTGAAAAACCGTTGTAGTTGGCATAGAAGGGTTCGGGTGCGATCACTTCGTCCCCCGGATCGGTGGTGGCATGCAGGGCGAAACTGACTGCCTCCGATCCGCCGGTGGTGACCAGCAGTTCCGTGTAATCCACATCAAAGCCCATCTGGCTGTAAAAGGCAGCCAGTTTGCGCCGGTACCCTTCATTGCCGGCAGAGTGACTGTATTCAATGACCCGGGCAGAAATGTTCTTCAGTGCCTCAATGGCCACCTCGGGGGTTTTGATGTCGGGCTGACCGATGTTCAGGTGGTATACGGTTCTTCCTTTCTTTTTTGCTTCTTCGGCAAAAGGGACCAGCTTCCGGATGGGGGATGCCGGCATGAATTGTCCTTTCCTGGATATGGATGGCATGGCGGTAAGTTTATGATGTGGGCACGACCTTTCCTTTGATCTGCAGCTTGACGGGCGAATTGGATGCGGTGGAATATACCAGTACGGATTTCAGAAAAGTACCGGTCAGCGCGGTGTTGTACCGTACTGTGATCTCCGCGGACTCACCCGGCTCCACCGGCTCCCTGGGCCAGGAAGGTACCGTGCAGCCGCAGGAGCTGCGCACCCGATTGATTACGATAGACGCATCCCCCAGGTTCTTAAATGTGAAGGCACAGGTGCCGTCACTCCCTTCAGGGATCTCACCGTAATCGTGGAGGATCTCCTCGAACCATATCTCCTTCCCGCTCTCTTTGGCCTGGCGTTCCGGGTCTTCCCCGCAACTGCTTATCATCAGAAGGCACGGGGTCAGAAAGAACACGAATAATTTATTCAACCGGACTTTCATTCTGATAGCTGTTATAATCCATCAAAAATAACTGATTTAACCCAAGGTTGAAATGATATTTCGCATTTTCGTAACTTGCCGTTGTATTCAATCCCAAGCCATGAAAATCAATACGGTACTTTCAACAATTCTGCTTGCAATTTTATTGTCCGGCTGTGAGAGGCTCTTTAACGGGACCGATGAATACTCTTTTTCAGGAAAGGTACAGAAGGGCCCGTTCGTCAGCGGGACCACGATAACCCTGAATGAACTCAATGATCGTCTGGGACAGACGGGCAGAGCGTTTACCACGCAGGTGACGGGCGACAACGGGCAGTTCTCGCTGGATAATATCGAACTGGAGTCCGAACTGGTCCAGATCACGGCCAGCGGCTATTATTACAATGAACTGTACGATGAACTTTCCGGGGCGCCCCTGACCCTCTATGTGATCACGGATCTTTCAGGCCATGAAACGGTGAACATCAACCTGCTGACCCACCTGATGAAGGGCCGGGTGGAGAAGCTTGTGTCGGAAGGGAACCCTTACAGGGAGGCAATGGAACAGGCCAGGTCCGAACTGCTGGTCTTCATGGGGGTCGAAGAGAAATTCGAGAAGAACTTCGAGGAATTTGACATCACCGGAAACGGGGATCCCGATGCGCTTTTGCTGGCCTTCTCCCTGATTGTCCAGCGATACACCATGTTCAGCCTCCAGGTCCCCAGCCTGACCGCGGAGCTGACACAACTGCTTGCCCGGCTTTCTGCAGATTTCAGAGAGGATGGGATGATCACCGGCCAGCCGCTGATCGATACCCTCATGTACAACGTCTCGCAATTGAATCTGATCGACATCCGCAACAATCTGCAGCAAAAGTATGCGGACCTGGGGATCTCCGGATCGGTCCCGGATTTTGAGAAATACATCGGGAAGTTCCAGGAGAAATACAGCGATCAGCTGTATACAGAGTTTTTCTATCCCGGCATGGCTTCACCGGACCCTGTCATGGCCCCGGATGCAAAAATCCCCAACATCCTGGTCTCCTCTGATACAATTTTCAAAGCCGGGGAACCCTATTCCGCAGCAGCCATCATTCCTTTGAATGCCAACCTCGCCATCCGGTTCATCTCCCACGGGTCAGGATCCAATTTCGGTGTCTCGGGACCGATCCACGGATGGGAATATGTGAACCAGCATCCCAACGGATTCATGCTGAACGCGCAGAGGCAGAACCAGCTGATGTCCATGCTGATGTACCTGATGGATCCCGGTTCGGCGGTCATTGAGTATTACGAGAACAGCAGCGAATCCCCGACCTACACCAAAACCATCCGGTGGGAGTGATTTGAAAGGTTAGAAGTTAGAGGTTAGGTGTAATATATCAGCACCTCGTTTACAC
>Ga0209205_1000094_pt1 | contig 15380 bp, 15 predicted proteins | sample ZodSprso05mmetaG_FD_184133 | JGI IMG/M metagenome (GOLD analysis project Ga0209205, IMG submission 184133) | Hot spring sediment microbial communities from Zodletone spring, Oklahoma to study Microbial Dark Matter (Phase II) - Zodletone Spring... ... | reverse complement strand
GAACTACGAGAGTTTTTTCTCCAGGGGAAGCGGCCGGATGGCGGAGATGGAGGATTACACCTCGCACAACACGGAGCGGCTGGATGTGGAAGGTATGAAGGCGCTGCTGCTGCAGCTGGAGATGGTCCGGGAGGACGTGAAGAAGTGACATCGTTGCGCCGAGCTCGTAAACCCGGTTCCCCGAGGCTTGCGGCAAGCCGCGGGGAGAGTCAAATATGAATATGGAAAAAAGAACAGTATGACCAGGGTAGGGATAACGGGACAACCCGGTTTTGTGGGGACACATTTATTTAATTTACTGAGCCTGGACCCGGAGCATTTTACGCTTGTTCCCTTCCGGGATGAGATATTCGGGGAACCGGAGGAACTGCGAAGCTGGGTGTCCCAGTGCGATGCCATCGTTCACCTGGCGGCCATGAACCGGCACAATGAGCCGGAGCAGATCTACCGGACCAACATCCGGCTGGTGAAGGAACTGATCGCGGCGATGGTGGATACCCGGTCCACTCCCCACGTGCTTTTCTCCAGTTCCACCCAGGAACAGTATGACAATCCCTACGGACGCTCCAAGAAAGAGGGAAGGGCCATGCTGGTTGAATGGGCGGAAAAGGCCGGGGCAGCGTTTACCGGACTGGTGATCCCCAACGTATTCGGTCCCTTCGGCCATCCCTACTACAATTCGGTGGTGGCCACCTTCAGCCACCAGCTCACGCACGGGGAAAGGCCCAGGATCGAGGTGGACAAGGAGATGCAGCTGATCTATGTGGGTGAGCTGACGGAAGTGATCCGGGACTGTATCTCCCGGAAGGTCTCCAGTCCGGAGTACCGGGTTCCCCATACCTCGGAATCGAAAGTAAGCGAGATCCTTGCGCTCCTGGAATCCTACCAGTCCGGCTACGCGGAAAAAGGGATCATCCCGGCGCTGCACAGCGTTTTCGAGCGGAACCTGTTCAACACTTTCCGCTGCTACATGGACATCCCGAACCACTTCCCGGTGATGCTGGAGGAGAAGACCGATGCGCGGGGAAGTTTTGTGGAGACCATGAAGCTGGGGGTGGGGGGACAGGTCTCCTTTTCCACCACGAAGCCCGGGATCACGCGGGGGAATCATTATCATACCAGGAAGATCGAGCGGTTTGCGGTGATCAGGGGAGAGGCTGTGATACGGCTGCGGAGGATCGGGACCGGTGAGGTGCACGCGTTCCACCTGGACGGGAAGCATCCTTCGTATGTGGACATGCCCATCTGGTACACGCACAACATCACCAACACGGGGAAGGAAGAGCTGTATACACTGTTCTGGATCAATGAGTTCTTCGATCCGGCCGATCCGGATACGTACTATGAGGAGGTAAAATAAAATCTAACACCGCGAAGATACCAACATGACGAAACCAATGAGAAAATCCCGGCTGAAGGTGATGACCATCGTGGGTACCCGACCCGAGATCATCAGGCTGTCCAGGGTCATCGCCCGGCTTGACGAATATGTGGAACACACCCTGGTCCATACGGGCCAGAACTATGACTACGAGCTGAACGAGATCTTTTTCAGGGACCTGGAGCTCAGGAAGCCCGATCATTTCATGGAGGTGGACACCTCCTCGCTGGGCGCTGCGGTGGGGGACATCATCCGGAAGTCGGAGACCGTGATGAAGGAGGTCAGGCCCGATGCGGTGCTGGTGCTGGGGGACACCAATTCATGCCTGGCGGCCTACATGGCCAAGCGGCTGCGGATCCCGGTGTTCCACATGGAGGCAGGGAACCGGTGCTTCGATTTCAATGTGCCCGAGGAGCTGAACCGGCGGATCATTGATCATATCGCCGATTTCAACCTGGTGTATACCGAACACGCGCGCCGGCACCTGATCAGCGAAGGGTTGCCCCACCGGCGGATCTACCTGACCGGATCGCCCATGCGGGAAGTGCTGGATTATTACCATAAAAAGATCACCTATTCCAACATCCTCGGCGAACTGGAACTGGAGGAGAAAAAATACTTCGTGGCCAGTTTCCACCGGGAGGAGAATGTGGACAACCCGGAGAACCTTTCCAGGATCATCGCGGTGCTGAGCCAGCTGGATAAGGAATACGGGGTCCCGGTGATCGTATCCACCCATCCGCGCACCCGGAAGCGGCTGGAGGAACAGGGTGTGGACCAGGCCCGGAAGAACATCCGGTTCCTGAAGCCTTTCGGTTTCACAGATTATGTGCGCCTGCAGACCAGGGCGCTCTGCACCATCTCCGACAGCGGGACCATCAGCGAGGAATCGGCCATCCTGTCATTTCCCGCCATTTCCATCCGCCAGTCCATGGAGCGGCCGGAGGCGCAGGATGCGGGGACCATCATTCTCACCGGGTTTGATCCCCAGCGTGTGCTGGATTCCATCAGGCTCGTGATCACCGAGCACGAACAGCGCACCTATACCCGGATCGCCGAAGACTACACCATCACCGACACCTCCTGGCGGGTCCTCAAGCTCATCCAGGGCAACGCCGGCCTGAGCAACCTCTGGCACGGGATCAGGTAGCATGCTGCATTCCTTAACTCGGTGGGCCTGGGTCAGCTGCTTTCAGGCACGTTATGACGTTCCGGAGCCGGATCCAACAGTATTGTATCCCGGAGTTGGTCGAAATAGCGCACCCGAAGCCACTCCCTGAAGATGGGGTCGACAAAAGTTACACCTCTTCTCCCGGAGTGGATTATTTCTTTCCTCTCAAGACTGAGCTTAATCCGGACAACATTGCTGGATGATCCCAGCTGATACTTATCCCGTATGGCCTGAGAATAAAGCTTCTCATTTTCATCCGTTAAGGCCTTCAGAAATCTGATTTGTTTTGGTGTCAGGCTTTCTGTGATCCTGTAAAAGCTGAAGTCAAAGTGATGGAGCAGATCAGACAGCGCTTTTTCAACGGTCTCGAATGTACAGGTATGCTGCGTTCTAATCAAGGCATGCCATGCCAGGAGTTTGACATAGAAAGGATAATTGTCTACCATATAAGAAATATGGACCGAAGTGGTGTATCCAATCTTTTTCTGATGATCATGAAATAATTTTCTAATGCTTGCTGACCTGCAGTTTAACGGATTGTGCTTCAGTATATATCGCTGTCCCAATCCGGAGAGGGGACCCGGGTAATGTACCAGGTTTCTGAAATCCGGAGTATTGTTACCATAAAGGCAGAAAACACAATCAGTTTGACGAATCAGTCTCTTTTTTAAGGTTTTAGCAAATTCTGTCGAATCCTTGATCCGGTGTAGCAGTTGGGCATTACCCAGGAAAAGCGCAACCTTGATTTTTTTTCGCCGGGCGATCATCGAGGGAAGTTTGAGCGTATCCAGACTACTTCGGTCTATCCGTATCCGGGCAACCACTTCGGGAAATCTTTGGGAAAGGGCTGCCGCATAGAGTTCCAGAAATGAACGCGTTGAACTTACCGGTCCTAAATCCATATAGCAAGTTTGAAAGTCCACATTATTTTCGGCCAGATGGAATCCCAGCCACTTGCATAATCCTGGATCCCCCAGCCCTGTTCGGCCATGAGAATGATATTCCTGAGTGAATCCAGTTTTCCCAGGAGCTTCTCAAACAGCCAGTCATGTTCGATTTTGTGATCTGCATCCATCTGCTCAAGTGAAAAAAATGGTGTTGTCATCTATATCTGTTTTTTGTATTTCGGGAAGTCACACTACGGTGACTAAATCTTAATGTAGTGATTTTTAAAATATCTGCCACTTTTTATGGATATCGTAAATCATTATAAATGAAGTTATTATGTCGTTCTGATCAATGCACAAAGGGAGCTAAAAAGTCACAGAAACCAGAAAAGTCCTATTTATGTGACTTCCGGTTTTCCCGAATTCAGTACCCTACGAAATATTATTTTTTCGTATTTCAATTTCGTTGATCAACCGAAACACAGACCGCCAAACGCAATCAATGCCCTCGCACAGTTCAACTGATTATCCTATATTTGCGCGGAAACCTTAACTTTTGAAATACAGACTCATCACATACGCCTACCTGCTGGCCCTGCTTGCCGGGACGGTGATTCCCCTGAGCACGGGTGTGGCACTGAACGACAATTACACCATGTCCATCCGGTGGGATTACCTGCTGCATGCACTGGTCTACCTGCCGCTGCCGTTCCTGCTGGCCCTGAGCCTGCGGGAAGGGTCCCGGAAAACCGCCCGGCAGCCTGGAACCGTTACTCAACCGCCGGAACCCGGATCAAACGCCCAGCAACCAGGATCCGGCGCAAACTACCGGCAGCCTGGGCCAACCGACACCGCCCGGCAGCCTGGGCCAACCGACACCGCCCGGCCGCAGAACACACACCGGTTCTGGGTCCGGGTTGTCTTGTATTCCCTGCTCATCACCGCCCTGCTGGAGTGCCTCCAGCTGGTCATCCCTTACCGCGCCTTCAACATCAACGACCTGCTGGCCAACGGGGTAGGAGCGGGAATCGGGCTTGTGCTGGTTCTGGCCTTCAGGAACCGGGTAGGGGGCGTTCAGCATGCAATCACCCGCTGACCTGCGCGGGGATCTCACAATCAACATTTCAATACTTTGTTTGTTAACCCAATAAGCCGGGGAGCAAAACAGGGAATGCTTTATGATCAACCTTCAGGATTTTATCGGGAATACGAAGTTCATTAAACAGATGAAAGTTGACGAGCTCCTGTTTGTGGAGTTCAAATGCCCGATGGAAGATGAAATCACCCCCTTGTGGTGTCATAATAATTTCTTCGCTTTTGTCATGACAGGGGAAACCATGATAGAGACCCCGCAAAATAAATATTACCTGAAACCGGGTGACTGCGCCTTTGCCAAAAAGGGCAGTTTCATTGTGCACAGCGATATACACGAGGATTTTTGTGAGCTTCTTGTGTTTGTTCCCGACGAATTTATACGCACGGTGATGCAGAAACACAAGATCCCGCTGTCGCTTCCGCCGGCGGATGAAAAAAGCGAATCAATCATCCCGCTGCAGCGTAATGAGGTGCTCACTACCTATTTCCAATCGCTTTTCCTCTACTTCACCCTGTCCGATCCGCCGACCGGGTCACTACTTAAATTGAGGTTTGAGGAGCTGGTCGTCAATATCGCAACCGGTGGCAATTATTTCCCGCTTAAATATTACTTCGGCAATCTGTGTGCATCGTTAAAACCATCCATCAGGGAGATCATGGAGGCCAATTTTACACAGGAGCTTTCTCTGCAAGATTTTGCCCGGCTCTGCGCACGGAGCCTTTCCTCCTTCAAATCAGAATTCAATCAACTTTTTCACACCTCTCCGGGGAAATGGCTGAGGGAAAGGCGCCTGGAGCACAGCAGGTATTTGCTTGAGACCAGGGACGATCCTGTGGATGAGATCGCCTATGCAAGCGGGTTCAAAAATAAATCCCATTTCATCAGGGTGTTTAAGGACCGGTATGGCCGGACCCCCGGCCAGGTCAGGATCCGGCACAGGGAAAAAATCATGTAATTCATTCTTCTTCTGGCTATACGGTAAACTTTTCTGACTTTTCAGCAACCCCCGCCTGCTTTGTATTCATGTATTTTTGTTTTGGGACTGTCACCCGAATGACGGGCGACATCAATGTAAAATCGAAAAATCTTGAGTTATGAAAGTTTTAGATCATTTTATCAGCACAAGGCAGCAGCTTTTTAAGGAAGCTGGCATTTTTCCTGAATCGAGGATCGTTGTGACGGAAGGTCCGGTGAAAAACGTGCATTACCTGAAGGCCGGCTCGGGCAGGCCGCTTATCCTGCTTCACGGTGGAGGCAGCCATTCTGTGGAGTTTTTTGGGATCCTCAAGCCGCTTGCGGAACGTTATACACTGTATGTGGTCGACCGTCCCGGATGCGGACAGACAGATTTCTTCAACTACCGGGGAGTGGATGTGGCAAGCCATGCGGTAAACTTTATCCGTTCTTTTATGGATACACTGGGTTTGAGGAAAGCATCATTCCTTGCGCAGTCCATGGGCGGGTATTTCAGCATCAGCTTTGCCATGCAATATCCGGGGATGGTCGAAAAGCTAATCCTGATCGGTGCCCCCGCCGGCGTGAACCGTTGGATTCCCCTGTTAATGCGACTGATGGGTACAAAATATCTGAACCTGTTTATGAAAAATACGATAGCCAAACCATCGGTAAAAGGAGTGCGCATGCTATATAAAAACCTTTTCGTGGCCGATGTGTCAAAAGTACCTGATAAATACTTTGAGCATGTCTGTTTTCACCAGATGTTGCCGGGCACGTTGTTTTCGTGGTTCACCCTGGCGGAAAACCTGCTGACGATCAGACAGTGGAAGCCCCGCCTGTATATCGGGGACCGGCTGGACCAGCTTCAGGTACCCGTACGGTTCATATGGGGGGACAAAGACGCTTTTGAAAGGCCCGGGAACGGACACCCCAAGGCAATGGTGATCCCGGATGTCCGGTTCCGCGTGGTGGATGACGCCGGCCATTGTCCATGGTTCGACCAGCCCGGGGAATGTGTCTGGATAATCCATGACGCCATGAACGAAAAGCAGAACGGCGAGGCCATAACAACTGCGTCCGGTAAGGGACCCTCGGTGCATTCATCTCTCTGAATACCCTCCGGGGTCTCTCCCTCAGGCGCCTGCCCAATAAGCAGGCCCCTACAATTAAGGTGAATTTGCGATTCTTTGTGCTGTCGGCATGACTCTTGGCCCGGTTTCCGTAACTTGCCGGTCAGGATATGGTGAACCGGTCAGAACAGGATCATGAAGTATATTCTACTGATAGCGGCTTTCAATGCCTTGTTTTTCATGATTCTTCTGTGGCAGAAGAAACCACGGGCAATGCATGACCATATTTTAGGGGCCTGGCTGGTGTATCTGGGACTGATCACCTCGGCTTATGCATTCTCATCCCACTTGATCTTTGCCAGGAACCCGCTTCTGTCAGTGGGTCTGATTGCTTCTTTCATGTTGCACGGACCCTTCCTGTTCCTGTATATCTCTGCCCTGGCCACAAAAAAGGACAGGCTGAGCAGGGGCGACTTCCTTCATTTCATCCCTTGTGTGGCCTTTATGGTGTACCTGCTCGTCTCGTCCATGTTTTCCGGTTACGCGGACAGGATCAGGATCGATCATGTTTCCAGGGAGATAGCTCCTCCGTTGCTGTTCTCGTTTTTCCTGATCCTGACAGCCCTTTCGGGCCCCGTGTATTTCGTGCTGTCAGCAAGGCTGTTCAGGAAACTGGATATCCACATTTTCAACAACTTCTCCTATTCTGAAGCAATCAATCTTGACTGGCTCAGGAAACTGGTATTTAGTTTCGGGGTGATCTGGTCCGCTTTGATCATCATCGCTGTGATCCATCATGTGTTCCATCTTTTCTCCATGTCCTTCTGCACTGACGGACTGTTTCTTTCGTTAGCGGCTTTTATAATCCTGATCGGGTATTTCGGACTGAAGCAAAAGGAGATTTTCGTCCGTCATTCCGGCGAAGCCCATGATTTTATCACCGGGCCGAAGGCAAAATATGCAGGTTCGTCACTGAAGGGATCCGATATGGACCGGTATGTCAGCAAGTTGAAGCATCATATGGAGACTGAGAAACCATTCCTTGACGAGAACCTGACCCTGCCCCGGCTCGGAGCCGCCACCGGGATCCCCTCCCATCACCTGTCCCGGGTCATCAATGAGCATTTCGGTCAGAATTTCTTCGATTTTGTGAACCGTTACAGGGTGGAGGAGGTGAAGGCGCGCATAGCAGATCCTGCGTACGGGAACAATTCTTTGCTCGGGATAGCGTTCGAGAGCGGCTTCAACTCCAAATCAGCATTCAACAGGGTGTTTAAGAATATGACCGGGTTGACTCCGAGCAAATACAGGGAAACGGTCTGAATGGATCAGGCTTCATGGAGGTGAAGGGGTCCCAGGTTATAAGGTAGGTCGCACACGCGCAATATCCGTTATACATTTGTCCTGAACACTTTTTTACAGAACCTTTAAACATTTGTATGTATGGAAACAAAAGAAAGAAAATTCAGAGCTGTCCGCCAGGTATGGCTCATGGCGATCCTGCCGCTGATGATGGTTATATTTTTGATGGCACTTTTTGCATTGCCGGCTTCTGCGCACTGCGATTCCTATGACGGCCCTGTGATCACAGATGCGGTGAAAGCGCTTGAAACGAACAATGTCGGGCTGGTGCTGAAATGGATTGACGTGGAACAGGAGCAGGAGATCATTTCACTGTTCGAAAAAACATACCGTTTGAAAAGCGGGGACCAGGAAGTGTACGGGATCGTGAAAAAGCATTTTTTCGAGACGCTGGTCCGCCTGCACAGGGAAACAGAAGGGGAACCTTACACGGGACTGAAGCCTGCGGGGTCGACGGAACATATCATTCAGCTGAGCGACCGGGCCCTTGAGAACGGCGACATAGATAGCCTGGCAGGAAAACTGACCAATCTGACCGGGCAGGTGATACAGGAGAAATACGAAAAGGTGGCAGCGCTTCACAGGGATAGGGATGCATCGGTCGAGAAGGGTAGAGCGTACGTTGCGGCGTATGTGGACTATACCCATACCCTGAAGGCGATCCATGACCTCCTGGCGCATGGCGGGGGACATTGAGGGTTTCCCCCTGCCGCGCCTTCAACATCAACGATCTGCTGGCCAACGGGGTGGGAGCGGCCCTGGGTTTTCTGCTGCTCCTGGTCTTCCGGAACACCAGGAGAAATTACCGATTTGGACATGATGGAATTAAATCCGAATTTTGATTGAAGCACTGGGCTCCTTCATGATGATGAGAAAACAACTGGTCTGTTTCCTGATATTGACAGTGATTTCTATGGGTTCATGCTCTGATGATAACAACAATGAGCCTGAAGAAGTGCTGCCGCTGTTATCAGTGACACCGGTTGATATTGCGACCGTTAATCACATTATTGTCTTTGGTGCGGATTTAACCCCGAGCCAGAAAAATCCTGCTTTCGAGTATTATGTAAATGGTCCTGATGTTCAGGTTGTGGCCAGCTGCGGGGGTTATATTGATCATATATTCCAGAATGAATACTTTGATGACCACGAGGTGTGGGTGAAATTGTCTGAAAATTCCCCCTGGAAAATCATATATGATCATGTCTCAAATCTGAATCATGCTGTCGGTGACCGGGTTTCCGCCGGGGACATACTCGGGACTGTAGGGGAAAACAACCGCACAGAAATCATGGTAAACAAAACCGAGAACTTCAATGATCTGTCATATTGTCCCTTTGATTTTGCCACCACCGAATTCATTGAGCAGCACAAATTATTTACCGACGTATGGTGCATTGAAGAAACCGTGGTACCTTAAAAACCATGGATAAAATGGAATGGTATGGGGAAGAGGTTCTATCAGCAGATTTACATGATCCTGTTCTCCATTACATTCCACCAATCTGCATCCATCTGCTCAAGAGAAAAAAATGGTGTTGTCATTAGCATCTACTTGATTTGTAGGTTCATCTATTGTCATTTGGAAAAGTTCCGGATTTCCTGAATTCAGTACCCTGTTAAATACTGTTTTTTTCGTATTTCAATGCCGTAGAATCAACCGAATCGCAGCTCGACCAAGGCAGTCGAGACGCTCGCACAGTTCATCAGATTATTCTATATTTGGGCCGAAACCGCAGCCTTTGTACATCAGACTCACCACATACGCCTACCTGCTGGCCAACGGGGTGGGAGCGGGAATCGGGCTTGTGCTGGTTCCGGCCTTCCGGAACACCAGGCTTTTTCAGGCCAGCGGGTAAACACATATTGAACTCGCCGCGATTCCTGCCCCATTGCCGGCAGTCAGTATTAAGATAGCTTCTGTTTTCTCCCGAACAGGTAAATACCCGCAACGATCGCAGCGAGGATCATAACATAATCCTGATATACGCCGAAGCTAATGGCTGCACTTGTCCCGATAACCGCCCAGATGACAGGGATGATCAACAGGTACTTTGATAGTTTATCGGTTGTCAGCATCAGGAATCCGAAAGTCATGATTGTGGTGGGACAGGGCAGTCCCGGTGAAATAGTCCTGGAGACGGAGCCCTCCAGCAGATAACTGATAATGGGGTAGATGATCAATCCAAACAGGATGAAAAAATATCCGATGTATTCTCTGACACTGCCACCGAATGAAAATTCGAGCCTTCCCCTGAGCATCTCCACGAAGAAGAAGATGCCCTGGATGATGAAGAGGCTTCCGAAGACATATGCAGCCTGATTGATGGATGTAAAGAAAGTGATGTGGTAAACGATCCCGGTCCACAGCCATAGAATCCCCAGCAGGATGCTGATCAGCTTTTTTCTGACACTATTCCTGCTGTGGATCAAAACCAATCCGATGATCCCAAGCGCAATGATAATCAGTTGTACGGGGAATACCGATGTGTTGTACTTTTCAAAAATTTCGAAAAATTGTTCCGTTGTGAATGGTGTTTTCATCGTGCAAATTTAATTAGGTTCACCTATTCCGCAGCAGCATGAGGGGGACTCCACGGGCTTGATTTCTAATAATGCGGAGGAACCTGACCGGTGGATTCCCTGCCGTGTATCATCGCAGTGATGTGCATGCCGATATGCGGGAGGATTGCTGCCAGCGGGTTCATTGTCAGTATATATGCCAGGCTCAGCACCCCGTTTCCCAGCATCACCCATAATACTTTTTTGTTGCGGAACTCGGGATAGCCCAGATGATACGCCGCAGTCACAATGAGGCTAGCCACAAGTGCCATCAACCCGAAGGCGATTTTTCCTGGCCATCCACTTGATAATAACGGATCGGCGAATGCCTCCCGGACAGCCAGTACCGGGAGCACGGATAGCAGCAACGCATCGATCAATCCGTAAGCAAACCCCGGCCAGAGTATATCCAGGACAAGTGCAACTCCCCTGTTTCTTTCTGAGGATGGCTGGGACAGCACATTCCTGATGACAAAAAATGATGCTATTACAGCACCCAGCAGTCCCCAGTACGCGTTATGTGCGATCAGCTGTCCCACATCAATCTCATTGTATAAGATGAATACAGCAAATAAAGCACCGGCCAGCGGAATATAGATGATCAGGTAGATATTTCTGGGTAGCTTAAGCCAACCTGCAAAGATGGCCGAGACACCGAAGCCGGCCAGGGCAGCGATGATGATCCACATGAGGCATGGTAACATCATTTTACTCCTTTGGTGAAAACTGTTCCTAAAAATAGGGAATGGTACTTGGAAAATCAATCTATCCGGATAATTTCTTCAGCGCTTCAGCATATGCCAGAGATTTTTTTTAACTTTTGGACCGAACAGGTTCCATATCCCAAAAACCCTCCGGATGAAAAAATGCATGGTGACTTTCCTGTCAGTGCCGGCCCTGGCATTGATCGCTTTGCCGCTGCTTTCCCAGGACAGTTATTTAAGGACAGATTCCATCCTGACCCTTGATTTTACCTCGCCCTCCGATTCCGTATATGTCCAGCGGACGGTGCATGCGATGTTTGACTCGGCGGAGGTCGTTGAAACATCCACCGTCTGCAGGTGGGATCCCGTCGCGGCCACCTGGGTGAACCGGGAGAAGGAAACCCGCAAACTGGACGGGGCCGGGAACGCGGTGCTCACGGAATCATTCCGCTGGGATGTTGATCAGTCCGGTTGGATGATAGAAAGCAGGGAAGAGGCTAATTATGATGGAAGCGGGAGACAGACCGGGAAGGCTGCGTATGCATGGAGTGACGCCGAACAGGGCCTGGTGGGGACCAGCAGGTATGTGTATGAGTTTGATACGGCGGGAAATCTGGCACTGGTGACCCGCTACAGCTGGGATCTTCCGGGGGGTGGATGGGTCAATGAGAGCCTGAAAGAGACCCAGTACGACACCCTGGGCAACCCGGAATACCTGGCGGAGTATGCCTGGAACGCAGCAGCAGAGGTTTGGGATACCACAAACCGGGTCCGCTATGCATATGAGCTGGATGCGCTGGACAGGATCACCACCCGCATTCAATATGACTGGACCGGGACGTGGGTGCCTGCAGTGAAGAATGTGTATACCTGGGATCCGGGGGACCACCAGGTGCTGAAGATCGACTATGTGTGGAATGATCCGGACGGCTGGCAGGAGGACAAAAGACAGGAGACTGTGTATGATGACGGGGGGAACCAGACCCTGAATGCATGGTTCAGCTGGGACAGCGGGGTCGGCGACTGGGTGGGTCAGTGGAAGGATGAAATGGAGTTCAACGGCCCGGGATGGCTGATCCACAAAAGATCTTTTGCCTGCAGGCCGGGGACGTATGACTGGCTGGTGGTTCAAAGCATTGAATATCTGTATCATCCGTCGGGATTCCGGACGGCCCAGCTCAACTGGTCGGTGGACCACCTGATGAATGATTCCGCAGTGTATCGCAAGACCTGGTACTACCCGGCCGGTTACCGGATCAGCCAGTATGATACCATCTGTGACGGGACCGGCCTGGTGTGGCAGGGACAGGTCCTGGAGGGTGAGGGGATCCACAGGGCAGACTGGTTGTCTTCCCTGGGCGCCGACAGCATTTATTATATGCATCTGACCCTGAATCCCGCTCCCGGAAGCTTTGAAATTTCGGGAGACACCATGATGTTCGAAGGGGAGACGGGACTGTATACGGTACCGGAAAACAGTGAGGTAACCTACCGCTGGGTGGTGGAGAACGGGAATGTGTTGTCGGGCGATTCGGCCGGCGCCCTGGAAGTGGAATGGGGACCGCCGGATGAAGGGCTTATGGCTGTGTATGCGGAGAACCTTTACGGTTGCAGGAGCGATACGGCCATCCTTGTGGTGCATATCGGCCTCACCGGCATGGAGGATCCGGCATCCCCGCAGCTGATGCTGTATCCGGTCCCGGTGAAGCATATCCTGCGGATCTCATCGGGGATGGACCTCCCGCAGGTGGAGATCATTGATGCAAGGGGCCATCTTGTGCATTCGGCATCCGGACCCGCGATCGATCTCTCGGGACTGAAAAGTGGCGTATACCTGGTGAGGATCAAGGACAGCGCGGGTGTGTCGGTGGCCACCCGAAGGATCGTGAAGGAGTGAACCCCGGTCAATCCCGGCCAACGCTGGTCACTCGAAATCCAGCAGCTTGATTCTGAAAATGAGCACAGAATTTCCGGGAATAGGCCCCTGGGCGCCTGTACCGTAAGCAAGATCGGGCGGAATGAAAAATCTGTATGTGGATCCGACCGGCATCAGCTGAACGCCTTCGGTCCATCCCGGAATGACCCTGTCCAGTGCAAAAGTAACGGAATCGCCGGTCTCAAAGCTGCTTTCAAATACAGAACCGTCCATCAGACTGCCTTCATATTGAACAGTTACCGTGGATGATTCGGCGGGGGTGGGACCTTCACCCCGGGTGAGGACCTCGTACTGCAATCCTGATTCGGTGGTGGTAATTCCCTCCTTTTTCGCGTTCTCTTCCAGGAAAGCCATTCCTCTTTCCAGGTTTGCACCGGCTTCGGCTTCTGCCCTGACGGCTTCCTTTTCTGCGAGGGCAGACAGCAATTCCCTGAATACGGCCTGCGAGTTCATCTGGTCATACATGGATGTGCTGTCCAGGGCCTCCTTCATGCCTGAGGAGATGAGCGCAATGTCAGCATCAAAAGGGGCGCCGGCCAGGTCATAACCCATATTCAATCCCAGGAAATAATTGAGAGAATCGTTCTCATTGAGCAGGGTGACCGGCTGTTCCTGTACGGAAATATTCTTTTTGGCGCATCCGCCGATGCAAAAACCGAAAGCCGGCAATGCGGCTGCAATCACAAAAATTCTGATTATTCTTCTGTGGATCATTTGTTTTCTGTTCGTTTGATCATGAGGCGCAAAATTAAAAGAAATATCCCGGGTTGTATGTTTATTTCCCGGATTATTTAAATTTACATCTCTGCCCGGGCAAGATTTGCAGCCTTCACCCCGGATTAAGGAACTCCGTTTAGCGCCGCGTGGTGCCGCATGCTGCAACAGGACAGATTCAAATGAATACAAAATTATTCATAGGCATTTTACTCCTGCTTACTGTTTCATGTAAGAAAGATGATCAGGTGAGACCCTGTTCAGTGACTTATCAATCTGGTTTTTCGACTGAAACCAGACCCATTGCCATTGCCATTGATCAGAAACAAGGATCTGTTTTTGTGGCCAATCGTCACCCTTCGATATCAGATTTCAGTTCAAAAATCCAGCGGTTCAATCTGGAGGGAGACCTCCGGGAAACCATGATTGATTTCAGGTCGTTCAGCGCGGGACTGTATGAAAGGTATTCGCCGATAGATATGTGTATTGACAATGATGATATGTTTGTATTGGTGAAACCCATGCGTCAAACCGATGATTCATGGGCAACATTTTCAGGCTTTTGTGTATTCCACTTTGATCTGAATGGGAATTTGGTCAACGAGTTTGATTTTTCTCAACTGGAGGATTATTGGGACTTTTCTGCTATGGCTTATTTGAATGATTTTATCTATGTCACGAGTGGACAATTTGTCATTGTGCAGATTGATAAAAACAGTGGACAGGCAGACTACATCCACATCCCAATAACCAATGATCGTCCATATTTACTTGTAACTGATATGGAAATTCAGTCCGAAGAGCGTATTTATATCACCGGGCAGGCACCATTTAGAATTGATTCCACCATAATCAATGACGTTTCGATCTGCCATATTTCACGACTTGATTTTAAGGAGGACACAACCTATACCTTCTATTCAAGTGCAAGGACGGGGACCATGGCTGCGATGCTCAACAATCCCGGATTGGCAATAAAAGACAACAGATACATTTATCTCGCCACATTTTACGGAAGGAGTTTAGAGATATACGATATGGATGAAGACAATGAACTGATCTTACAGGAAGATATCCAACCAGATGGGACAAACGAGACTTTGCCCATCGATGTTGCTTTTTTTGAAGATGATGTATATATTGTTGATCATAAAAATGATAAAGTATACATTTATGCTGAACTGAAATAACAACACGCATACATCCATTCAAACTCATGAAATCAATGAAAACCACCATTCTGATCACAGCCGCCATTTGGATCACAAGCACATTATCGGCCCAGTTCCGGCAGGGCCCGCAGTTCGAGCCGCCTCCGGAAGGTTTCAAACCCGCTGCGACAAACACTTTCCTGGCACCCTATCCAGCGGTCAACCAGGAAACCCGTGAGGCCATCTTCAAGGTGGTGGCCCCCACTGCCTCGAATGTCCAGGTCGATCTTGCCGGCAAGAAATACGACATGACGAAGGATGATAAGGGGATCTGGACCTGCACTTCCGATCCGCAGGTGGTCGGATTCCACTACTATGCCATCCTCATT
>Ga0209205_1000093_pt1 | contig 15707 bp, 11 predicted proteins | sample ZodSprso05mmetaG_FD_184133 | JGI IMG/M metagenome (GOLD analysis project Ga0209205, IMG submission 184133) | Hot spring sediment microbial communities from Zodletone spring, Oklahoma to study Microbial Dark Matter (Phase II) - Zodletone Spring... ... | reverse complement strand
CTTCCTGTCTAAGATATATACAACAAATAATAGCACTCCTATAAATGCTAATGCATGATACCGCCACACTAAGGAACCTCCTGCATTCCTTATCAAATCAGATATAAGAAAGAACAAGAAAAGAGGTATAATAATGAGTAGTAGAAAAAAGGAGGTTTTGCCTGGCGCCTTTTTTACAATATAAATTATTGAAGACAGAATGAAGATAAGAATAATAATATCTGATATCAGGTGGACATAGTTGCCTTTGAAATCTTCTAACATGATTGAATTTATGATTTTTCCAATGTCAGTAAGACTTAAAAATATATGAGAATATCCCATGGATTGATATAATAACAATTCCAGGAAATTTTTATTTTGGGCAATGCTCTTTTGCCATACAAATGCACTAGAAATTTCTTCGCTATTAGTTAACAATGAGATGATCCACGGTAAATAAGCTGCAAAAATTACGATCAAAGTGACAATAAAAGTAATTCGCTTTTCCTTCTCAAATATGATGAAGTAAATAAAATGACCAAATAATATCAGTACAGATAATGCTGATGCGTACAAGGCCAGGATTCCCACGAATGAATATCCTATCCACCATCTTAGTTTTTTATGTTCAATGGCCTGAAGGAAGATATAATGGAGTATAATAATAATGAATATCAAAAACGTATTATACCTGGCTTCATGAAAATAATAATGAAAAAAAGGACTCACAGCAAATAAGCTAATTGCAATCCAGCCAGCCAGATTAGATCTAAAAAGTCTTCTGGCTAATAAGAATAAAAGCGGGAGTGATAAAAGAAATATGAAAACATTAAAAAAGCGATAGCTTATTTCGCTATCCCCGGCAATTCTATACCAAAACATCAGGAATGTATAATGCAATGGATTCAAATTGGTTGAACTATACAAGCCTTTCAGCTCTGAACCTATAGTGAAATTGTGTTTTTAAGATGAAGCTGATCAGTATAATAGCTTATATTCTTTATTTGATTTTCAGGGACGTCAAGAATTTGATTTCCCGAGGTATGCTGTATCGTAGCTACTTCATCATACCAAAATAAGTGGTAGTCAATGTTATAAAATTTCAAAGATGCTCCCGTGATAACAATGACCAAATAGATCCATGGTCGAAGCAGGTATTGCTTAATTGCTTTCATAACCTTTGTAAGTAGTTACAATGATTCTTCTGGTCTTCCAAAACAAATCAGAACAATAATCAAAGTTATGTCACATATTTATAATATTCAACAAGTAAATTGTTTCTTTATCAAATTGTTATATAATTCAATAGGCGCTATATTTATCAATTACCAACAGCCTTCCCCAAAAATCCTGGCGCCAAACTGGCGCCAAATAAAAAAACACCAATTAAAATCAGAGTGAGAAGGAGTGTGAGAGTGGTTCTTCTTAATACAAATGCCTCTTCGCAAAGGCCCTGCCGGAACCACTTTTCAGGTATTTTTCAAATGCAAAGGCCTTGTATTGGTCTGAAAATGCAGCATAAAATATTAGTTCAACAGGCAATCTGTATTTTGTATAGGTGTTTTCACCTTTACTGTGTCTCCTGAGTCTTTCATCAAGATCTTGAGTATGTCCGGTGTAAATGGTATTATCTGAACATTTTAATAGGTAAACATATTCCATAAGAGTTTTTAATGGTTAATGTTTTGGGGAGGAGGAATATCGTTTTGTTGGAAATTAATTTCACAGCAAAAGCTCTCATGAAGTTCTTGCAGAGGGGGTTCGCCTTCGATAAAGCTTGCTCCTTCGCATGAGCTACGGAGCACAATGTCGGTGTGCGGTTCACACCTACGCCTTATAGCTTCGGTGTGCGGTGGTGGGTTCCGTCCACCGTAGCCTGCATAGATTAACAAAATATTATGAGGTGACTGGATTAAATGAAAGAGCCCGCCGTCGCTAAAGCTATGGCGGGCGGAGGTGGGCCCAGCTGGGCTCGAACCAGCGACCCCCTGATTATGAGTCAGGTGCTCTAACCTGCTGAGCTATGGGCCCTGAAAATACAGGATCTGCTGATCCCGGTTTTTCGGGATTGCAATATTACGCAATTTACGAATATATGGCAACAAATCTACCTATTGTCGAACACTGGATTCATTCTTTTTCTCACGCAGGTATTGTCTCATTCCACTGGCGATCTGTGTGATTGTATCTTTATCAAAATCGTCCCTGTAGAAGATCTTGAACGTCTCAACTTTGAGTTCAACATCCGATATTTCCGGATTGTTCTCAATGATCCTGTTCTGGATGATCCTGCGTGACAGCTCTGTCATTTCAAAAAGATTATGAAGCCTTTCTTTCAGGGGTTTTGACGAAATAATTTCGAACTGTTTTCTTACGATCTCTATTGGTGTATCATTCATCCTGTAGCAGATTAAACGTATGTAAACTCAGATTGTCGCACCACTCTTTGATATAGTTAATATCCTTTTCAGGATTCAGAAGCAAGTTTTTAATATCACTCATCTGTTGTTCACTTTGATAATCCTGAATCCATATGATTTTTGCAATAATTAGATCTTCAAGACTTATCACCCAGATTTCCGTGTCAAGCTCTTTGATTTTTCTGCGCCTGCTGAAGGCATGTCTGAAATATTCTGTCTCCTTCCTAAGAATAAAGTCCAGCTTAAAGCCGGTCTCGTGGTCAAGAATATTGAACAGACCCTGTCTCTTAACTTCTTCAACCAGGGTGCCTTTATTCAGGTAGCTGTTGGGAAATAATTCCACAAACTCCTCAATCCTATTGAATGGTAGTTCGATGACAATATCTATATCCCTGGTCATGCGCGGTACGGCATACATATTCATTGCGATACTACCGGAGATCATGTATTGAAATCCATTGTCATCAAGTGATTTACATACTCTTTTTAACAGATCCAAAATCATGTCTCAACGTCTGTACTTTGTAGGTAAAAGATACAAAAGAAAAACCAGATTGCCGGTCTCAGTTTGCAATGCCTCAAATTTTCAACACGGTTACCAGGCCCCATTCGATCCAGTCGGCCCGGACCCCGTTCTTGGTCTTGATACAGATGTGCCCATGCAGGTGGTCGGTGATCCGGATCCTTCCGCCCGCGCGGACAAACCAGCAACCCCTGTCATTGGAATGCTGCAGGAAATAGGTGCCCAGGTTGAAGAGGATGGTGACCCGGTCTATAAGGAACTGGTATCCCATGTGGGATCCCAGGTAGGTTTTCTGGAAGGTGGTAACCATCTCAGGCTGCAGGCCCTTGATGGCCCGTTCAAGCGAACCGTCGTAGAGGGCATCGATCCCGAAGGTAACCTGCATTCTGGGATTGAACTTGAAAGCATAATCGGCGGTGAAGGAGGAGGTAAGATAATGGATCCCATCCGGGTCGCCCAGTTTATGGATTTCCACCGTTCCGGCCGCCACCATCAGCTGGAGTTCGCTTTCCTGCCGGAATCCAGGGGCTGCATCCCTGATAAAATCAGGCCTGACCCTGGGTCCTTCCGGGAGACTGAAATGATAGTTCATCCCGAAATTCCATCCCCAGTGGTTGACCCCTTTCTGCGGCTGGTGGATGCCGCCGTTGGAATAGTGGGTCACCCCGTACCCTGCATGGATGTCGATCCGGTTGCTCAGGGTACAGTACAGGTTCAGGTTGAAATCAAAAAAGAGATTGATATGCGAGGCGATCACGTCGTTGTATGGGTTGGTGACCGGATCATGGACCAAAGGATTGTAGCTCAGTCCCAGTGACAGGTCGGTATTGAAAGTGAACCTGCCGAACCTGGCCCAGGGTGCCCCGTAAAACACGAAGGCACTGTATGCATGGCCTGCAATGGTGTCTTCGCGGCCGATGACCAGGTCTGCATAATGCACTCCGAATCCGTACCGGGGAAAGTTATGCACCTGCTGCCAGCAGCGCCTTCCGTCAGTCTGCAGCCCGAACCGGGCCTCCATGGACCTGTATCCATTTTCGAATTGTTCCTTCAGGTACTCGGTCCTGCTCCAGTAAACGCCCGTGTGATAGATCAGCTGCAGATATCCATAACGGGGAGAGGTTATGGAAGTGACCTGTGGTGAGAAGGTCCTGCGATCCGGGGCTGACTGCTGTGCAGATGATGCCACACCCGGCAACAGCAACAACAGGATGGCTGCAGTGTTTTTCATGGTCCGGTTATCTGCCGAAAAGTTTCCTGATCCCCTTTTCGCTTGCCTCGCAGATCCCCCGTTCGGTGATCAGTCCCGTTACCAGCCGGGCAGGAGTGACATCGAACCCGGGATTGGAAAATCCTGATCCTTCCGGCACCACCCGGATCCTGTCCGGCTGACCGGTGGTTTCATTCCATCCTTCCACATATGCAACCTCCCCGGCATCCCTGTGCTCAATGGGTATATCTCCTCCGCTTTCCATGTTGAAATCGATGCTCGTGGAAGGCAGGGCCACGTAAAAAGGTACCAGGTTATCCCGGGCAGCCAGCGCCTTCAGGTAGGTACCGATCTTGTTGGCCACATCCCCGGTCCGGGTGGTTCGGTCGCTGCCCACCAGCACCAGATCCACCTCCCCCTCCTGCATCAGGTGTCCCCCTGCATTGTCCACGATCACCGTATGGGGTACGCCGTGCTCCTTCAGCTCGAATGCAGTGAGCCTGGCGCCCTGGTTCCGGGGACGGGTCTCATCCACCCACACATGCACCGGGATCCCCCGGTCATGGGCCAGGTAGATGGGCGCGGTGGCCGTCCCGTAATCCACGCATGCCAGCCATCCTGCGTTGCAGTGGGTGAGGATCCTGACTTCGCGGCCCGTGGACCTGTAGACTTCCTCGATCAGGCGCACTCCGTGTTCTCCGATTTCCCGGCAACGGGTCACCTCTTCTTCCGTCATCCTTACCGCCAGGTGGAAAAGCCTTTCAACCGCCCTTTCCCTGGAATCGGCACAATCCACCTCACGCAGCATGCGTTCAGCTGCATGGGTCAGGTTCACCGCTGTGGGTCTCGCGTTAACCAGAAGGTCGGCAGCCCGCAGGATCTCTCCACACCATCCGCCTGATGAGCTGTGCAATCCGGCCAGGTAGATCCCGTACGCGGCGGTAACCCCGATCAGGGGAGCACCCCTGACCACCATCTCCTGAATGGCCATCACGGCATCTTCCGCCCGGTGCATTTCAAACACGTCGAATGCAAAGGGCAATCTCCGCTGGTCGATTACCTTCACCACTGCCGGATCCTCATCCATCCAGATGGCCCTGTAATGGGTTCCGCCGATGCGCATTACTTTTTTCTTTTATCTTTGGGCCCAGTGAATATCTTAATTCTTACGAATATACAAAATGCATGACACAACCTTCCGGCATCCGGAACATCCTTTTTGACCTGGGCGGGGTGATCCTGGATATCAATGTGCAGGCAACGCAGCAGCGGTTCTATGAAATGGGGCTGCCTTCCATTTTCATGAATTACCCCGAAAACATGACAACCGACCTGTTTTTCCGGTACGAAACCGGCAAACTGGATACCGGGTCCTTCCGGAATGAAGTCAGGCGGCTTTCCGGTCTGGATGCGTCAGATGCGGCGATCGATGAGGCGTGGACGGCCATGCTGGTGGGAATCCCTTCCTCCCGCACCAACTTGCTGCGGCGACTTTCGGAACGGTATGACCTCTATATGCTGAGCAATACCTGTCCCATGCATGTGCCCGTGTTCGAAAAGATGTTCCGGGATGCATCGGGAGTCTCCATGCAAGATTTGTTCAAAAAGATTTTTTACTCTTTTGAAATCGGGTACCACAAACCCGACCGGGAAGCATTTGAATATGTGATCTGCGATACCGGGATCGTCCCGGAAGAGACCTACTTCCTGGACGATAACATCCACAACATCAAAACCTCACAGGAACTGGGATTCCGGGCCATTCACATCCATGAAAGGACCAGCATGATGGACCTGGGATATGACATGTAACAGCCTTCATTTCTCCACAGGAGCTAGATCCGCGACCACCGATCCCGAAGCGTCCAGGTGCACCTTCTCTCCCATGAGGTAAAGATCCGTTCCCTCCCCGTGCAGGTTTTCGATGGTCACCCTGCTCTTTTCAATATGGACATGCAAGGTACGCTGCCTGTAAAGGATCTTGAATGAAAGCCCTTTCCATTTCCCGGGAAGCTGCGGGTCGAAACTCAACAGTCCGTCCCTGATCCGCATGCCCCCGAAGCCGTAAACCACCGACATCCAGGTCCCTCCCATGCTGGTGATGTGAAGGCCCTCGCTTACCTCATTGTTGTAATCGTCCAGGTCCAGCCTGGATGTTCTCAGGTACATCTCGTAGGCTTTCTCATATTTCCCGACCCGGGATGCCAGTATGGAGTGGACGCAGGGTGAAAGGGACGATTCATGGACGGTGCGGGGCTCATAAAAGTCGAAGTTCCTGCGGACCGTTTCCAGGTCATATTCATCCTCGAAGAGATAGACCCCCTGCAGCACATCGGCCTGCTTGATCAGACAGGAACGGAGGATCCGGTCCCACGACCAGTGCTGGTTGATAGGCCGCTGTGCCGGATCAAGGTCATCCGCCATCACCTGCTCTTTATCCATGTATCCCTCCTGCTGAAGAAATACGTCTTTGTTCTTATGATAGGGGAAATACAGATTTTCTGCGATATCCTTCCAGACGGCCCTTTCCTTTTTATAATGCAGGCCCGTTTCCCGGGTGATTGCATCATACCGCGCAGGATCGGATTCCATGACATGGTCCAGCGCTTCCAGGGTGTATTGCAGGGTCCATGCAGCCATCTTGTTGGTATACCAGTTGTTGTTCACGTTGTTTTCATACTCATTGGGCCCGGTTACGCCCAGCATCACGTATTTTCCCTTCACATCGGACCAGTTCACCCGCTGTCTCCAGAAACGGGAGATGCCGATCAGTACCTCCAGCCCGTATTGCGCCAGGTAATCAATGTCCCCCGTGTACCGGATATAATTGTAGATGGCGAAAGCAATGGCACCGTTCCGGTGGATCTCTTCAAAGGTGATCTCCCACTCATTATGGCATTCCTCTCCGTTCATGGTGACCATGGGGTAGAGTGCGGCCCCCCCGGTAAATCCCAGTTTTTCGCCGTTCTCGATGGCTTTCTGAAGATGTTTATATCTATAGATCAGTAAATTACGGGCAACTTCCTGGGGTGCTGTACTGAGATAGAACGGGATCAGGTAGGCTTCTGTGTCCCAGTAGGTGCTTCCCCCGTATTTTTCACCCGTGAATCCTTTGGGACCAATGTTCAGCCGTTCATCCCTGCCCGTATAGGTCTGGTTCAGCTGAAAAATGTTGAACCGGATACCCTGCTGGGCAGCTGTATCCCCATCGATAATAATATCAGAGTGTGACCAGCTCTCCTCCCATTGGGAGGCGTGTTCTTCGAAGAGGGAATCGAACCCGGCCGCCTGTGCCTCATTCAGGATCCTGCGCCCGTTTGCGACGATCACTGATCTTTCATGATCCAGCGAGGTGAGGACCGATACAAACTTATGGAAAACGATCACATCTCCCGGATTGAGATCCGCCGTGATCCGGTTGGATACATAATCGTCCTTTTCTACCACTTCGGGATCGGGATCGATCTTATGATTGTTCAGGTTCATGACATAGCCCATGGTCATGCACGCCACAAAGCCACTCTTCCGCGTCCGTGCCACCAGGTAACCCGTTCCGGCTTCCGCGCCGGATTCCTCCATCTCCCAGAATTTTTCCCCGTAATTGGCATCCCGGTTGATCACATTGCCGTCGATATAGGGAGTCCATCTGACCGAACCGGAGAAATCCTGCGATCGGATGGTATACCGGATGGCACATACTTCATCCCGCTTTATGCTCAGGAACCTGCGTACGGATATCTCCAGGGTTTTGCCCCGGAAACCCACTTTGAAGGTTCTTTCCAGGTATCCCTGGGCCATGTTCAGTTCGCGCCTGAAATCATGCAGCTCGCATGTATGAAGGTCCAGCTGTTCGCCTGCGATCTCCACATCGATCCCGATCCAGTTGGGTGCATTGGGCACTTTGGCGAAATATTCCGGGTAACCGTTCTTCCACCAGCCCACCCGGGTCTTGTCCGGGTAATACACCCCGGCCAGATAGTTACCCTGCAGGCTCTCCCCGCTGTAACGCTCCTCAAAATTGGCACGCTGCCCCATGTGCCCGTTCCCCAGGCTGAAAATGCTCTCCGAAGCCTCCTGCATGGATGGATCAAATCCTTCCTCCACGATACTCCAGGGTTCTGTCTTATAATACCCGTTCATACGATTCGAATTTTAATGACGGTTCACATCCTTCACAAAAAGGACAAGCACTGCGGCCACAAGCAGGGAAATACCCCCTGTGAGCAGTGCATAGATACTGTCGCCCGAAAATAAGGTTTTTACCAGGAAGCCAAGGATGGTTGCCGCCAGGATCTGGGGGATCACGATGAAAAAATTGAAGATCCCCATAAATACGCCCATTTTATTTCTGGGCAGCGATCCCGTCAGAATGGCATAGGGCATGGCCAGGATGCTGGCCCAGGCCAGACCGACCCCGATCATGGAGAAGATCATGTGCTGGGGGTTCCCCAGGATCATTATGGATCCGAGACCCAGTCCCCCCACCACCAGCGCAATGCAATGGGTGATCTTCCGGTTGGTGAGCCTGGCGATGAATGGCAGCACAAAAAGTCCGAATCCCGCCGCAAAAAGATTATACCAGCCAAACATCCCGCTCACCAGGTTGGCCCCTTCATTATACAGTTCCGAGGTGGTATCGGAAGTACCGTACATGTGATGCGTGACCGCAGGGGTGGTGTAGATCCACATGGAAAAGAGCGCGAACCAGGAAAAGAACTGGACCACGGCCAGCTGTTTCATGGTCAGCGGCATCCTGTAAAGATCGGTGATGATGCTGACCAGTCCGCTTTTCTCCCTTCTGCCCGAGATCAGTGCGGCGGAAATGAGCTGAAGGAACCCGAACACGGCAAGTCCCCCCGCCAGGATATACAACTCTTTTTCGAGTTTGAACCTCAGGATGGGCAGGGCAATCACCAGTCCGGCCAGGGTCCAGATCACTCCCCTTCTCAGGTACTTCCTGACCGGGTCCACACCTTCATCCGGACTCCGGATCTCTTCTCCTTCGCCTCCTTCAAAGCTGTTCAGCTCCTCGGGTGAATATTCTTTGGTTCGGAGCACCGTCCACAACACGGACAGGAAAAACACGATACCACCCAGGTAAAAGGAAAGTTTCACCGTCTGGGGGATCTCTCCCTCCGGGGCCGTATTGGAGATATGGAACCAGTTAGAAAGCATATAGGGCAGCCAGGAGGCCACGAATGCTCCGATGCCGATGAAAAAACTCTGCATGGTGAATCCCAGGGTTCGCTGGTCATCGGGCAGCATATCACCCACAAATGCCCTGAAAGGTTCCATGGAGATATTGATGGATGCATCCATGATCCACAGCATACCCACGGCCATCCATAACCCCGGCGAGTTGGGCATCAGGATCAGGGCGATGGAAGCAAATATGGCGCCGATGAGAAAATAAGGTCTCCTTCTTCCCAGTCTCCCCCAGGTATTGTCACTCATATGCCCGATGATGGGTTGAATGATCAGACCGGTGACCGGGGCTGCGATCCAGAGGATGGGGATCTGTTCGATCTCCGCACCCAGGGTCTGAAATATCCGGCTCACATTACCGTTCTGGAGAGCGAACCCGAACTGGATCCCCAGGAATCCGAAGCTCATGTTCCAGATCTGCCAGAAACTTAATCTTGGCTTCTTCATACAATGTCGGTTTAATTATCCGGAACCGGATGGATGGGAAATAAAAAATCCCTGACCATCATTCCAATGCAAATGTATAAAAAGCGCTGCCAATAATAAGTGTTCAAAGCAATAATAACTCCCGTAAATCTCTAATAATCAAGGGATGTCTTATTTCAAACATCATACTTATAGAGTGTTTGTGAAGATGTACGCCTACGCTCATGGGAATGTCAATAGCTACAACATACGGATCGCCAGGGGACACTATCTTCAACACACAGGAAATGAATTGTTTTCAATCTACATATTGTATTAGTGTACCGAAAGGATCCAATTGCAGGTCACGGGTCTCTTCACGATAAGTGCCGGATAAATATAAAACCCGGCCTCTTGATTTTAAGAGTTCACTATCCAATTTTGCTGTTTTATCAATCAAATTATGAATAACAAGTATTTTATTATCAGCATTATATAATTCATAAGCACAAAAACTGTCAGGAATATGGTCCAGACTCCTGATGGATCCCGTGGACAGTATTTTATGCTCATTTCTTATGGAAATCATCTTTTTGTAATGGAACAAGAGCGATGTGTTATCTTCCATCTGTTGTTTGACGGGGGTCACTTTTCCCGGGGTGGAATGACGAGGTTCGATCCAGTTTGTCTGGCCCGAATCCTGACCCGGAAGATCCCAGACCATGGGTTCCCGGATGTACTCATCAGGTTTTAATCCCAGCATGGCAATCTCCTCACCGTAATAAATGAAGGGTATGCCAGGCAGTGTAAAAAGTATTGAAGCTGCAAGCTTTGCCTGGCGTGGATCAATAAGAAGACTCATGATCCTGTTCTGGTCATGATTTTTAAGAAATATGGCATCATAAAAGGAGTCTGAGGCTTCCTGGTACCTCTCATGGATTTCTCCCAGCATGCGGCCGAGGCCTGGATCTCTTCTTTTGATCAATAATTCTTCAATTGCGAAACTCAGTTCAAAATTAAAAGCAGCATGAATTCCTCTGTCCAGGAATGGCCCTATGGATGCTGATTCATCCCATATTTCAGCCACAAGGAAGAAATCATCATCTGAATCTTCCAGGAATGCTCTATATTCCTGCCACCATTCCACGTTTTTTTGAACCAGCGAATCCGGGTAAATGTATTTGACGGCATCGAGCCTGAATCCATCCACTCCCACCTCTGTGATCCAGAATTTTCCGATCTTTTTAATTTCTTCCCGTACGTCTGGATTGTCAAAATTAAAATCGGGCATTCCCTTCCAGAAAAATCCATAATATTTTTCCCTGTCACCGTTATTGGAGTGCCAGTGGTGGGGCTCCTGTCGTTGTATAAAAGTATCGCTGCTCCAAACGTAGTAATCCCGGAACGGATTGTCTTTCCCTTTATTTGCCTCTTGAAAATAAATGTGCTCGCTTGAACTATGATTAACCACCATGTCAATGATCACCATGATATTCCGTTTATGAGCTTCATCCAGAAGTGTTTTCATGTCCTCCATGGTGCCATAATCGGGGTGAATACCATAATAATCGATCACATCATACTTATGATAAGTCGGTGAAGGATGTATGGGGAGCAGCCAGATCCCGCTTACTCCCAGTCCCTGAAGATAATCCAGTTTCGCTGTGACCCCATTGAGATCGCCTATTCCATTCCTGTCAGAATCATAATAAGCGTGTACAAAAATTTCGTAGAAGATACGCTCACCGATGGGGATGCCGGATTTTTTTATTTGATTTTGTGCTGCATGCTCATTACAGGAAACAGTAATGATAGAACCGGCCAATATCAGTACCAATGTGCGCCTTAACATCATGCAGAGTGCATTAGTGAAAGATGATGCTCCAGAGAAGCAATCCCCCTTTAGGTATTACACTTTTTCCGGTTATCTGTTCTGCAAAAGATTTGGATTGACATCCAGCTGAGACTTGGGTATCGGAAAAACCAGCTTTACATCATCCCAGCTGTATCTGTTACCAGCAATATCATATGCAAAATTAGATTTCATAAGTCTCTTCATGTTGTGAAAGTAATCACCCTCCAGGTACAGTTCAATGTTTCGTTCAGTTTCACAATCTGCAAGGGTTACCTGACCCGTATAAGATCCAGCTTCTGAGCGCTCACGCACCACATTCAAATCCCCGGAGGCACCCCCCGGATCTCCCTCATGGACCCTTGCTTCTGCCCGGTTAAGGTATACCTCCGCCAGTCGGATGACCGGCACATTTAAATATTCCACATTGAATTTTGCAGTATATACCTTGCCCTCAATATTGACGAATGCGTGATCAACCCTTGCCCTGGCATCGTCATCGGTAGCTACGTGTGCTCCGATTTTTATCAGATAATGGATGGGTATGATGAATTTGGCATTGGAGGCTACCCGATAATAACTCCTCAGTGTTCCCGATGCATCATCCACCGCACTGGAGAGGACAGCGAACAATACCTCAGGATTCGGATTACCGGTCTGGAAACAATCAAGCATATCATCTGCCAGTCCCCCGTTAGATTTTCCTTCAAAATTTTCGATCACATAATTGGCTGCACTGATCACACCTGGCCAGTCCTCCCGATAGAATTGCACCCTTGATAACATTGCCATTGCTGCCAAATCAGTAGCTCGGTTATTTGTATGAATCCCCTTAAGAAGGTCAGCAGCATCCTCCAAGTCCATAATGATCTGTTCATAAGCTTCATCAACCGTTGACCTGAAAGGTGTGTCAAAAGCAGAAAGTGGTTCGCTGAATACAGGTACAGACAATGGTCCCTCTCCCGACACATCATAAGAATAAAGGCGCGTTAATTCAAAGAAAATCAAAGCCCTGAGGAACTTGGCCTCACCTTCGATGCGTTTCCGGGTTTGTTCTGTCATCTCTACGTCTTGCACATCCGGTAAAAATGCCAGTACCTTGTTTATGATACCAATGACTTCATAACTGACCTGCCATGTGGATTGAACGATCCGGTTGCTTTGACCCGACATGGTCTTATTCAGCATCTGCAATTCTTCAAATACAGTGTTTTGCAAACCAGATATTTTTACCGATCCTGCGATCATGTCCGGTGACACCCAGAAACGGCCTCCATAGAGGTCTCCGTGCTGAAGCTTGTGGTAAGCTCCGATGAGGGCGGCATCAAGGCCGGCTGTAGAACTGAGCGCAATCTCATCGGCCAGCTCCACCACAGGCTTGACCTCTAATACCTTTTCGCATGAACTGAGTACTATCAGACCGGTAACAAACGCTGCGATCTTATACATCATTGCTTTCATGGTTCTGTTATTTCAATGTTAAAAATCAAGTTCAATTCCAAAGTTAACTGTACTTACCTGGGGCGGTGATAAATAAGTCACTCCCTGGGTAATGTTCCCGGAGCCGTCACGATTCACTTCGGGATCCCATCCGGGATAATCAGTCAGGGTCCAGATGTTTGTCCCCCCCACATAGATACGGAGCCGGTCCACGAAGATACGGCTGGTCAGCGATCCAGGAAGGGTATATCCCAGTGTGAAGTTCTTCAGGCGAAGGTAACTGGACTCGTTAAGGTAGCGGGTTGAATTGAAGTTTCTGTTCTCAGGTTGCCAGTAGAGCTTGTGGGATGCCCCATCGGGATTTTCCTCCGACCAGCCGTCCTTGATGATGGCCAGTTGGTTCCAGTTCCCGTCAAATCCTCCTTCCAGGAATTTTCCATCATCGCGGTATACATGCATCCCCACACTGAATGTGAAGAAGATATTCAGATCGAATCCCTTCCAGTTCAGGGTGTTGTTGACTCCGCCGAAAAATTTGGGGTATGGATTGCCCACGAACTTTGCATCCCTGTCGAAATCGAACTCGTTTGTGAGTTCTCCCCAGTAGTTGTAGAAGAGCTCGTCGCCTGCAAGGATTTCTATCTCCTTGGTGGTGGTTCCAAGGTCCTGGTCGTTGAAATCGATCCAGTCGGTCACCTCTGTTGTCTGATCTTCCCGGGCAATACCAGCCCATTCCACCAGTTCCCATGTACCGATGGGGTATCCTTCTGCTACTACATTGTTGCCATAGTTTTCTCCTGCCAGCTGGTTATCATCTGTATTGGTCACTTCATTGATATTCCTTCCGAAGGTAATATCAGTTACCCATTTCAACTGTGAAGAAGAGGAGAGGTTGTGGGAGGTCAGGAACAGCTCGATCCCCTTGTTTTCCATATCCCCCACGTTGGCAGTTATGGAAGACTGTCCACTGGTCTGATTAATGGGCCTGTTCAAAATCAGATCCGATGTCCATTTGTAATAATAATCGATCCCCCCTGAGATTCTGCCACTCCACAGCTGGAAGTCCAGTCCGATATCCATCTGGGTGGTTCTTTCCCACCTCAGGTCGGGATTTTCAACCTTTGAAATCTCCAGTCCGGGTAAATCAAGATAATTCACAGCACGCCAAAGGCCCATGTATTCAAAATCACCGATCTCAGCATTCCCGGTCACCCCATACGAACCCCTCAACTTCAGATAGGTCAACGTGGGATTTCCCTGCAGGAAGCTTTCCTCTGAAAGGGTCCAACCAACCGATCCGGCTGGGAACCAACCGTACTTGTAGTTGGCACCGAACCTGGAAGAGCCGTCCCGCCGCAGGCTGGCGGTGATATAATATTTGTCACCATAGTTGTAGCTGGCACGACCGAAATAGGAAAGGAATCCAGATCCTGTCTCGTAACCAGATCCCGATTGTACCGAGCCAGAGGTGGGATTCGTCAATCCGGGATTGGGAAAATCACTGGCCTGGAAGAGGCTTTCAAACTGGCTCCGTGATTCAACTGACATACCCATGGTAGCATTCACAAAATGAAGGTCCTGGAAATCCCTGGAGAATTCAAGGTAATGGTTGGTGGAAAAGTTGGTGACCATCACCCTACGGTCCATGCTGTATGCTTTTTCCTGTGTGATCGTTCCCACATACCTGTTCTCACGTTGGTCATATACATTGGCGGCCACTTCTGATCTGAAAGAGAGCCAATCGGTGAAATTCAGCCTGGCGTATATCGTGCTGATAAGGGTGTATATGTTCATCCCGTAATCCAGGTCCTCGTTGTAAGCTACAGGATTGGTACCACTCCGGGGAGCGAAATATTTACCTTCTGAATCATACACCGGCATGATGGGCAAAGATCGACTCTGGGCAGTTCCAAGCCCGCCAGCCCAACCGGTAGGAACTCTTTTGTTCAACTCGTATACCAGCGTATTTTTGGTGCCGATGGAGAAGATATCGTTGGCTGTATGGTCGAAGTTGATCTTGGCACTGAATTTCTTATAATCGTTGCCTATCTGGACGCCCTCTTCATCCCGGTATGTACCCCCGATGTAAAATATGTTCTTCACATCCCCACCGCTGGCGGATAAGTTGAACTGGTGTACCCTGCCTGTGCGAGTCATTTCATCGATCCAGTCGGTATCGGTGCTTTCGGCTATTTCCCGGGTGATCCCGTAAGGTAGGTTATCATAGAAGGCTTGATAGTCGTCGGATATATCGTTCCCGGAATTGGCCCAGGCGATCTTGGCATATTCCAGGTATTCCGGACCACTGAGCATATCAGGTATATTGGTGATCTGGTTGATGCCCGTCCAGTAGCCTGCATTGAATTTGGTCTGTCCTGATTTTCCCGATTTGGTGGTGATCAGGATCACTCCGTTAGCGGAACGTGATCCGTAGATGGCAGCAGCAGAGGCATCCTTCAATACCTGGATAGATTCGATGTCCGAAGGGCTAAGGGCGGAGAGGGTATTGGTTCCATCGGCCCATCCATTGGCGAAGTTGCCCGTGATCACGGGCACTCCGTCAACCACGTAAAGGGGTTCACTGCTTGAGGTGATCGAAGATGTTCCTCTAACCCTGACCGTCATAGCTGAGCCGGGCATGCCATTCGCGGAGGTGATCTGTACCCCTGG
>Ga0209205_1000092_pt1 | contig 16147 bp, 14 predicted proteins | sample ZodSprso05mmetaG_FD_184133 | JGI IMG/M metagenome (GOLD analysis project Ga0209205, IMG submission 184133) | Hot spring sediment microbial communities from Zodletone spring, Oklahoma to study Microbial Dark Matter (Phase II) - Zodletone Spring... ... | reverse complement strand
TTACAGGCCTGCCCTGATGGAAGCGCTGGAGAAGGGACTGGTCCGGGAGGATGAGATTGACAGCGTGCTCCGGGGAACAATCCGGATGATGCTGAAACTGGGACTGCTGGATGAGGGATCCGGCAATCCGTACGCTGCCATCGGGATCGAAGATACAGTCAGACCGTGGACAAGGCCCGAAGCCAGGGAACTGGCCAGAAGGGCCACCGTGGAGTCTGTGGTGCTGATGAAAAATGACGGCTTGTTGCCGCTCCGGTCTGATTCCCTGAAATCAATCGCCGTGATCGGTCCCCGTGCCGACCAGGTGATCCCGGACTGGTACGCCGGTACCCCGCCCTATGCGGTCACCGTGCTGGATGGGATCCGGAACGCTGTTGGAGAAGAGGTGGAAATTCTCTATGCAGCCAGCAACAAGGCAGATTCTGCTGTGATCGCCGCCGGACTGTCCGATGCAGCCGTGGTCTGCGTGGGGAACCATCCCCTGAGCTATGGCCTGGGCTGGGGCCGGAACCATGTGGCCAGTGACGGCCGGGAGGACGTGGACCGGCAGGCCATTTCACTTGAGCAGGAAGACCTGGTGAAGCTGGTCAGGGCTGCCAATCCCAATACCGTACTTGTGCTGGTTTCCAGCTTTCCCTATGCCATCCCCTGGTCAAAGGAGCATATTCCGGCCATCCTCCATGTTTCCCAGTCCAGCCAGGAACTGGGAAACGGGGTGGCGGACATTCTCTTCGGCAAAGAAAGCCCTGCCGGCCGCCTGGTACAGACCTGGACCGAGTCCATCGATCAATTGCCACCCATACTGGATTATAACATCCGCAACGGGAGGACCTACATGTATGATCCCCATGAACCGCTGTTCCCTTTCGGGCACGGGCTCGCATACACGAATTTCGCATACAGGGACCTGCAACCGGCCAAACAGACCATCAGCCGGGGTGAGGTCGTGGACATATCCCTGACAGTGGAAAACACCGGGAGCATGGACAGTGACGAGGTTGTGCAGCTGTATGTGCGTTATCCCGATTCGAAAATCCACCGGCCCCGGAAAGTCCTGAAGGGATTTCGGAGGATCCATATACCCGCCGGAGAAAGCAGAAAGGTCACCATCCCGCTGGATGCAGAAGAACTGTGTCACTGGGATCCGGAAAAACATGCATTTATGCTCGAAAAAGGACCTGTCAACCTGGAAATCGGCGCATCTTCCAAAGACATCAGGCTGAGGGGGAGTCTTCGGGCGGAATGATTTATATTTGTATACAAGACCTGTCAACCGGATTATTCAACCTAAAAAGCAGATACGATGAACTATCAAAAAAACAGCTGGTGGATCGAAGGCCTGAAAGGGCTGCTCGTACTGATCCTCGGGATCATCTGCCTTGTCAATCCTGCCGGGGCACTCGCTGCCATTGCCATCTATCTCGGAATTCTGGCCATCGCGGCCGGCCTGGGGATTGTGATTGTCTCAGTGGCCGGGAAAGGCAGTTACTGGCAATTCTGGATTGTGGAGGGCTTTTTTAACCTGATCATCGGGATATTGCTGGTCTCATTCCCAAAGGCAGCCATCCACATACTCATTGTTTTTATCAGTCTCTGGATCATCGCGATGGGGATCCTGCAGCTATTTACCTACAGCAACCTGAGAAAATCTGGCCATACATCCAATCTGGTCCTTTTTACGGCCATCCTCTCCCTGCTGATCGGGATCCTTTTCCTTTTCAATCCTTTCGAAGGCGCAAAGGTCGTGGCGATCATACTGGGGATCTTCGCTCTCATATACGGAGTTTCCAGTCTTATAACGGCCTTTCAATTACTTGGAAAAAGAAATCCCAGATCATTGTAAAGAACTGATTTTAATGATCATGTCAGGCCAAATCTTTTTGTAATTTGCATAAAAATTAAACCCATGAAAACGACAATGAAACTTTTTGTCTGGGTCCTGGCAGCAGCCTTTGTGCTTGCCGGCTGCTCCTCCATGAACAGGACCCAGAAAGGCGCTGTGGTAGGAACCGCTTCCGGAGCCGCCATGGGCGCAATTATCGGTGAAGCGACCGGTAATCCTGCACTGGGTACTATTATCGGAGCTACCGTGGGAGGTGCCACCGGAGCCATCATCGGTCACCAGATGGACAAGCAGGCCGAAGAAATTGCAGAATCCGTCCCCGATGCACGGGTGGAGCGGGTTGGAGAAGGGATCGTTGTGGAATTCGACAGCAACATTCTGTTCGGATTTGACAGTTCGGACCTGACCGGTGCGTCAAGGGAGAACCTGGATAAACTGGTGGTGGTCCTGGAGAAATACCCGGATACCAATATTGAGATCCAGGGGCACACCGACAGCACGGGACCTGAAGATTACAACCAGGCATTGTCGGAGCGCCGTGCCCGGTCGGTCGCCGGCTACCTGGCTGTCCAGGGTGTGATGAACGAGCGGCTCAGTACAGTCGGTTTCGGTGAAACCACCCCCCGGTACGACAACGAAACCGAAGAAGGCCGTGCCCAGAACCGCAGGGTTGATTTCCTGATCACGGCCAATGAAAAGATGATCTCCGAAGCAGCCGAAGAAGCCAATAAGTAAGGGAACCATTCGGCAAGAGGATCATTGATTATTTAGACTTAAAACCATAAGAGATGAAAACAAGATCACTGATACTATCCATGGTTGTTCTGCTGATTTCCGGCCTGACAATTTTCGCACAGGACGGACAAAAAATCGCATTCGGAGTCCAGGGTGGACTGAACCTTCAGAACATGTCCGCAAAAGACACCGATGGCAATGAGGTGGAAAATTCACTGCTCCCTGGGTTTCATGCCGGGGTGAATGTGATAATCCCCATCGCGCCGGATTTCTATTTCCAGCCCGTGCTTCAGTTTTCACAGAAGGGAACGAAGACCGAGGAAAGCCCCGAACCGGTTACATTCAGGGTCAATTACCTGGAGCTGCCCCTGAACCTCCTGTACCGGGGGAGACTCGGACAGGGATACGTATTGCTGGGTTTTGGCCCTTATGTGGGGTATGGCATTACCGGCAAAGCCACCACCGGTGACGAGGAGATGGACATTGAATTCCAGAACACCATCGAAACCGGCGATCCCCATTCCTCCGCTTATATGAAAGCGCTGGATGCAGGAGCCGGGATCTATGCAGGATACGAAACCGCCCTGGGACTCTATTTCCAGCTGAACACCCAGTACGGATTACTGAATATCAGTCCGGAAGATCAGCGCTTTAGCGACGACCAGTCCAGGGCGAACAATGTGGGTTTCGGTCTCTCGCTGGGATACCGGTTCTGAGACAGCTTGCATATTGCCTGTGCAATAAAAAGGCTCTAATGAGCCTGTGTGGATTGCGTTTGCTTTTTTACATGCATCAGCATCTTGTCAACCTCTGCCTTTGTGACATCAAAATCGATATTGGAGCCATTCAGTACGGTGCTCCAGAAACGGGTATCGGCAGCGGTTGACACGGCTTCCTGAATCTCGGCATCAGTTGCTCCCAGGATTTTTGCCATCTCGCTGTGATAATAAACACAATGATCACAAGGGATCTGGGATGCTACGGCAAGTCCGATGAGCTCAGCATACTTGGCCGGGATAACGGCTTCCTGGCTTTGCTGTGCTTTCAAGAGCTCCCATGCGGCAGGTCTTAAATGCTCCGGAAAAACCTTGAATTGCAGCGGGATGGTGCCGAATGCCTCTTCCATTTCAGCCTCCATAATTTTTAAAGCGTCAGTTTGACTTTGCTGGGCAAGCATGGGAGTGGAAAGCAGAAAGGACACAACGCCCATTGCAATGATACTACCTGCAAATTCTTTTAATTTTTTCATGATGCTGTTGATTTTTAAGATGAAACATGGTATACAAAGTTAGGTGCCCCTTGCCGGGATACCCTCAGATCTCAAAGGGATTGTTCCCTGGTTAAGCTGGATATTTTTCCTTTTTTTTTGGGAAAAACATCCTCTATTTGAAAGGATTGCACGAAATTTCAGGTTAGATTTGTTATCTTACGATACCTGATTGATATCTTATTTTCTCTGGTATGGCTGAATTTCAGGTAATCCCGGACCAGGTTTGCTGCGAATGCATGAGGCGGTCGCCGTTGTTCAGTGTGCTGACCGATGAAGAAGTGGAACTGGTCAACCGGAACAAGACCACCATCTCCTTCAACATCGGCGAGATCATCCGGAAACAGGGTACCCACCTGACCCACGTGGTATCATTGAATTCAGGTTATGCCAAAGTTTACCTGGAAGGGCAGCAACGTCCGAATACCATTATCAGGATCGTCAAATCCACAAGTTTCATAGGAGGTCCCGGGATCTATTTTGACCAACTCCATCATTATACAATTGCAGCGCTGACCGACGCCATCATCTGCTATATCGATGTCAATGTCTTCAGAACCCTGATTGACACAAATAAGAAATTTGCACATCTCTTTCTCAGGGATTTCAGCAGCAACATTCTCACCGTCTACAACCGCCTGGTTTTTCTTACCCAGAAGCACATGCCCGGCCGGATGGCAGATGCGTTGTTTTATCTTTTCGAGGAAGTTTGCGAATCCAGGACAATTAACATCTGCCTTTCAAAGCAGGACATGGCCGATCTGTCGGGAATGTCGAAGGACAGTGCGATCAAGGTGCTGCGTGAATTCCAGAAAGCAGGCATTATTGATTATACAAGCGAAGGCATTGAGCTTCGGGATGAAAATGCGCTGCGAAGGATCAGCAGAACGGGATAATGCCGATATAACCCGCTACCGGGATCCATGTCTCACTTACCGTCCTGCGACCACTCCGGAAGGGAAACGGTAGCCTGGTAGTTGGAACTGTTGTAGAGCGGATTGCGCACAGGCCGGAACAGGTTCCCTTTTTTCGGATTGTCCTCCTGGGTATAGACCCAGATCTCATGGGGATCCCAGACCACGATCTCGTCGCGGCAGTCGCCCGTGATATCCACCACCGCGTAGCTCATATCGGGGTGACCGTCATCGGGAAAATTCAGTACCCTTCGGCCATAACCGTCCCATGCACCTCCTTCCTCCACATTGGCGTTCAGTACGAAAAATTCCTCCCCTTCGCCGGTCCAGTTCAGCGGGAGACACATGCTCCCGTACTGGTTGGGCTCCAGATCATGGTAGATGCTACCCCGTGCATCGTACAGGTGGATGATCCCCTGGTTCCCCCAGAAATTGACCGAGACCGTCTCCAGTCCGGGCAGGTCGTCCCTGAAATTGGCCACGGCCGGGTTCTGCACATGCCCCACATAATGGTGTCTGAAGATCTCCCCCTCCAGGGTGGCGAAGAACATCCCCTCGTCACTGGCCGCACAGAGGCAGACCGGTTTTCCGTTTCCTTCCAGATCCACCACGGCCACCCCGTCCGCATGATCCTCCAGGACCGAATCCAGGCTCCAGAGCTTCTTCCCGTTGTTATCAAACAGGGTGTAGCCCATGAGCAGCTCATCTTTCCCGTCCGCATCGGTATCGTAAGCATAAGGGTAATGCCCTGTGGTGCATTCATTCTCCCACAACAGGTTCAGGTCCCGGTCGTAGGCCCACACATACCGGTAGCGGTCCTTCAGGATAATGTTCCCGTCATGTCCCCTGCCTTCCAGGTCCCAGAAATAGAGGCAATCGCCCAGGATCCGCGGGAAGATGTTGTGGCCCGAAGGAAGCGGTTTGCCTCCCGGGGAGAGCGGGGTGGGACGGCTGTACTTGGTTTTCCCGGTCTGTCCCTCAGCCACGATCAGTTGTTGTCCCATGCAATAGACCACCTCGCTCTGTCCGTCATTGTCCAGGTCGTGTACCTGGAAGGCCACATCGCTGGTCAGGCTGGTCTTCCAGGGATCAGGCCTGCCTACCTGCCACAGTGTTTCCCCGTCGAAGGTCATGGCCGTGAGGCAGCTCAGCTCGCTGTTGCGGTCCTTCGGCCCGTGGTGCACCACCTGTCCCATGAGCACATCCAGGTCCCCGTCCCCGTCCAGGTCCCCGAACCTCAGGTTGCGGGCGGTCCCCGCATCACCCGTTTGCACCTTTTTCCAGAGTTTCATCTTCGGGATCCCCTGCTGCAGGGCTTTTTCGATCCTCTCACGCTCCAACATGCTGCGTTCAAGCTGCCGGGCAGCTTCTCTGCCGGCGGTGACTTTCACCGCCCCGAAGCGTGCCGGGCCATCTGCAAGGAACCCGATCTTCCCGGTGGCATAGGTGCTGTCTTTACATGTAAACAGTTCCTTTTCATTCATCCATGCCGTTATCCGGGGGCCGGAAACGGTGATCCGCAATAAGAATTCTTCCGTCCCACTGCTGTCCAGTTCCTTTTCGGCCAGGATCCTTTCATCGGGCATCCTGAACGCCTTCCCGTGGTTGACCGTCATCAGCCGGATTCGGTGATCCTCTATACCGAAAAAATAATAGCACCGGTCGTTCCGGTACCGGAACGCGATCCCGCAGCGGGGGACAAGTGCCTCCGGATGGATATTCACCCGGACCGTATAATCCCGCCAGAGAGTATCCCCCGTGATAACCATGGGATGCCAGTGCCGGTCCTTGTTGATCCCGTCCTGGCACAGGTACCGCTTCCCATCAGATTCGCGCACATACCACGATTCGGGCAGGTTGTACCGGAAAGTGGAAATGGCCCAGTTTCCCACGGGAGCGGCTGAGGGAAGATAATGGTATTCCGTATGCGCCCCTGCGCCAGCGCCCAGGGGACCCCTTCGCATCTCGCTGTAATCGTCCGAGAAGATCACCACACTGTCATTGCCGGTATCGCAGGAGACAAGGATGGGGAACAGGATGAAAAGGATGATTGTCTTAGATGTTTGCATTAAGTGAGGTTTTTTGACATTACCGCAATCGGGGTATTTCTTTTGAATATTCTGCGAAAGATAAGGAATCATCATTTCGTTGGGAAGAAATACCGTATCAGCGGAGATATTCATGATCATTTTGTATATTTGTAAACTAAACATACGAAATAATAGGATGTACAGTTCTCGAAACAATAATCGGGATATTGTGTTATCCATTTACCAGGATAAACGGTCCGTTTACCGCTTGAAAGATATCGCTTTGCTGGTAGGAGAGACTGACTTTCAGTCACTCAATAAAAAGCTTAATTATTACGTGCTTTCAGGAAAACTTCTGAATCCGCGAAAGGGTATATATACCAAGCCGGAATATAATCCTGAGGAGCTGGCCTGTTCAATTTACACACCTTCATATATCTCACTGGAATATGTGCTGCAAAAATCAGGCGTGATCTTTCAATACGATTCAGGAATCACTGCAATGAGTTACCTGACCAGAACGATCGAGGTTGATGAAAGAAATTACAGTTTCCATAAAATAAGCGGAAAGATCCTTGTCAATACCAGAGGTATTCACAGGCAGAAGGATCATGTGAACATTGCTACTGCTGAAAGGGCCTTTCTGGATGTGATGTATTTAAATACGGAATATTATTTCGACAATCTGAATCCTCTGAACAAAAATGCAGTGTATGATCTTGTACCTATTTATCTGTCAAAAGCATTGTTTAAGAGGGTGAAAAAAGTCTTTGGCGATGATTGATATTAACCGTCACAGATTTTTACTGGTACAGATCCTGAAGGATATTTACTCTGATCTGGAACTGGCCAATTCCCTTGGATTTAAAGGGGGCTCTGCCCTTATGTTTTTCTATGACCTGCCGCGTTTCTCTTTCGATTTGGATTTCAATCTGCTCCATGTGGAAAAAGAGCATGTCGCATACAAAAAAATACGTTCGATACTGTTGAAATACGGGAAGATATTCGATGAAGCAAGGAAGTTCCATGGCCCGCTGCTTGTCCTCGATTATAGGGTCAATGAACGTAAACTGAAAGTTGAGATATCGAACCGGGAATTTGAGAACAGGTATGAGATCAAAAACCTTCTGGGGATTAATGTAAAAGTGTTGATGCAGGAGGATATGTTTGCACATAAGCTGTGTGCTTTACTTGACAGAATTACCATAGCTAACAGGGATATCTTCGATTGCTGGTTTTTTATGCAAAGACAGACCCCCGTCAATAAAAACATTGTTGAATCAAGGATGGGAATGCCATTTCCCGAATACCTCCAAGAATGCATCATACGACTTGAAGGAATGAGTAACAAAGGATTATTACAGGGAATGGGGGAACTGTTGGATACCAAAATGAAAATGTTTGTTAAGCAAAATCTGAAGGAGGAGGCGATCAAATTATTGAAATTCTATAAGGACTATCCAATATTATAAATTCCGAAAAATGAAGATGGCCTCTCCGGGCTCATAATATTTGTTACCAACCAGTTGTTGTATCCATAGCCGGATTATATGCTTCCACTTTATTTGAAGCATGACTTAGATTGCCCCAACCGCCGGTGATTCCCCCTATAGTAAAGATTATACCGTCAACTACACTGCTGCAAAGTGTCCGTCTTGCTGTTGGTATACTATCTATAACAGTCCATTCGTCGCTCATCGGATTATATGATTCTATACTCGAGATGTTTGGATCTGTATCTGCATCCGAAGCGCCTGCGATTGCGTAGATATCACCATTTACTACGCTGGCAGTAAGCCAACCTCTTGCAGAGATTAAATCAGCTTTTTGTATCCAGGTATCAGTAGTCGGATCGTATTCTTCCACAGTTTTTATAACCGGACCAAGCTTGGTAGATGCTCCACCTATTGCATATATTTTTCCTTGCACCACAGCAGTTGATAAAAAAGCTCTTGCCGTAAGCATATCGGCTTTACTTTTCCATGTATCAGTCACTGGATCATATTCTTCCACGGTCTTCTCTGCCTGGTAATTCGCAGTAGATTTTGCTCCTCCAATTGCATATATCTTTCCATTTACCACACTGGTTGAAAGGGTTAACCTACCTGTTGGCATGTCCGCTTTTCTTGTGTATGTGTCTGTTACCGGATCGTATTCATACACACTGGAATAAACTGTTCCCAGAACAGATGAGGCCCCACCGATGATATATATTTTTCCATTAATCTGACTTGTTGAGTGGGCAACCCTTGGTTCCGGCAGGTTATTTTTTGTAGTCCATGAATCAGTAATGGGGTCATATTCTTCTACATCTCTGCTGGTTGCAGAAGCATCAAATGCCCCACCGATAGCATATATCTTCCCATCAACGACACAGGTTGATAAATATCCTCTCGCGCTTGGTATAGAGGCTTTCGTGGTCCAGGCATCTTCTTGAGCCTGACTGAAGAGAGGAATGCCTAACAGGACGGCCGTGAATAATACTCTAATAAAAAGCTGTTTTAAAAAGGTAAAGTTTCTCATTTCAGTAAGTTTTAATTTGACTTTAATTTTGACAATCAAGTTAGGGCACAGCTATAAGAAAGGCTTTCAGAAATAGCCCAAACTCGTTTAAAAAGAGTCCATCCGAAAGGGATATCAGCAGATTTTCTATTTAGTTCACGGATTCTTCTTCAATGAATGATTGAACGGCATGCAGGTTGGTGGCAAAATTTATTCACCTGCAATAAAATCCGAAGGTGATTTTCCAAACTGCTTCTGGAAGCAGTCCGAGAAGTAGGAAGGACTGTTGAAACCTGTTTCATAGGCTACTTCTGAAATGTTGCCGTATTTTTGTCTTAACAGGCTGGCTGCGCGTTTCAGCCGCACTGTTCGTATCAGATCAACAGGTGACAAGTTGGTAAGTGCATGTATTTTACGGTACAACTGGGAATGGCTAATGCCAACTTCTTTCCCAAATACATCGACCCCAAAATCGGGATCGCTCAATCGTTTTTCAATTACCTCCATCGCACGGCTTAAAAATCTTTCATCGGCAGAGGTCACCGCTATTTCTTTTGGAGATATTGTGATATCACGGGTAAAACGTTCGCGTAACCTGCGTCGTTGCTCAATCAGATTTCTTGTCCTTACGTTCAGCTCTCTGTCATTGAATGGTTTCACCAGATAATCATCCGCACCGGTTTCAAGCCCTTCGAGTTTACTTGCATCAGCAGCCATGGCGGTTAAGAGGATCACCGGAATATGACTGGTCCGTTCATCGGTTTTAAGTTTCTCGCAAAGCACAAATCCGTTCATCATGGGCATCATCACATCGCTGATAACAATATCCGGTATAATTTCAATGGCCAGATCAAGACCTTCCTGTCCGTTGGTGGCTGTTATAATGGCATATTCCTTATTCAGAATGGATTCCAGGTAACGGATAACATCCCTGTTATCCTCAACAATTAAAAGCAGGGGCAGATCTTTCCTGTCGTCCTGGTCTACTTCAGCATCAACTTTCGCTTCTACATATTTTTCAGTGTGCTCAGGAATAAAGTATGAAATATCGGAACTGAGCCTATCCAAATCCATCTCCTGTTTGGTGGCTGCATGATGGGTTACGGGCAGGATAATCATGAATTCTGTCCCTTTTGCCGGTTCACTTTGCACATGAATCGTTCCTTTAAGCAAAGAAACCAGTTCCCTGGTCAGGGCCAATCCAATACCTGTCCCTTCTGATTTGGCTGATGTATTGTCTTCCACCTTATAAAACCGGTCGAATATGTAAGGCAGATTATCATTAGAAATGCCAATGCCGTTGTCCTTAACTCTTATCATCAGTTCATCATTCCCATTGCTCTTTTGAAGTTCAACCATCATCTGGATTTCGCCGCTTTCAGGAGTATATTTAATGGCATTTGACATCAGGTTCGTTATTATTTGCATCATCTTATCCGGATCCATATCCATGAATAACTGATCAACAGCGGAAAGAAAATTCAGCTTTATATTTTTTCTGTCAGCGAGAGAACCAAAGGTGTGAAACAAATACCGTATGAAGCTGATAATTTCTGCCTGAAAATAATTTGTCGCCATGGCCTTTGCTTCGATCTTTGATAGATCAAGCATCTGATTAACCAGGTGCAACAGGTTTTTCCCGTTTCGTTTTATCATCTGCAATCCCTCATTCAGTCTTTTGGCCGGATTCAAGGCAATCTGATCCGCCATACCCAGTATGATGGTCAACGGAGTCCTGAATTCATGCGTGATGTTGGTATAGATCTTTGTTTTCATATCATCAAGCTCCTTTAACCGCGATGATTCCATCATTTTCAACTGAATCGTCTGGTTCGCATAATACCTGATTATAAAGAAATTAAAAATAATAACGACCAAAAACTGTATAACAAACATGGATATGTTAATTACAGGTGTTATAGGAGGATATGGAGGTATAAGGGGCTGAAGAATGGCTGCAGCAATAACAGTTAATAAATAAAAGATCAACATTATGATGGCCCGTTTTCTGTTTGGAAAAACCAGGGCATACAAAGGTCCTATCAAGCCTATAAAAACTGCCCCTCCCGAATAAAGAATTCCTCCGGTAATCAGCACCAAAACAAAAGAAAAAAATACATGAAACAGTTGACTGATAAGACCAAACCATTCTGTTCCACGATGCATCTTATAAAAAATAAACAGATGGATGAGATGAAAACTGACATAAATAGTCCCCATGACAGCCCAGCGTGAGATACCAAGCGTCAGGGATATCGGAATTAAAGGAAAAACGAGAAAAGGAGAAACAAGCAACAAAACCCAGTGGATCCGTTTTAGCAGGTAATGTTCTTCGCTGTCTCCGGGATTATAAACCGAACGCTCTATCCATTTATTGATTGTTGGGAGCAGCTGCCTTGGCATATCATTACATATCTTAAATTAAGGTAAGAAATGGAATCGATAAATATGTCGTTTAGCGATTTGAAAATACAGAAACCTGTTTCTAACGAAAATTAAGATAAATCAATGATATAATCCTGGGCTTTATGTGAAAGATGTTACTTTTTCCTGTTATCGTCACTCCTATCGAGGTGATTTTTTAAAGCAAAGATAATCAACGGCATATCACGTGAATCCCGCTCGTTTATTCCGTGGACTTACAGGAGCAAGCTCCTGACGGGATTGCTCGCTTCGCTCGCGAGCTCGCCCTCCGGGCTCGGTTATCTCGCTTCGCCAATCAGATTCCTGTTTGTTCCTGAATACTTCACAAATCTTGAATAAACTCATTCACATGTAGTATGCGTTCACTGTTTCTTTTGTTGAACAGAAGGTGATCAAAGTCTTTTTTCTTTACCTCCAGGTCCACCTTCTTCAATATTTTTTCAGTAGCACCTTTAAGTTCCTCCAAGTTATGAATACCATTTTTTTGAGTGAGGATTTCGTAATCTGGTTTTGTTTGGGAAAGTAGAAAAATGGCATCATAAAAATCACGGCCTTTTTGACGCGATAGCATCGCAGATAATTTCATGGAACAAATTACTTCATCTGCAGGCACAGGAAACGGGAAAAAGTAACCACAACCTTTTATATTTTTCAAGCTGCGTTTATACGCTAGATGTTGGTCCTCACATTCAATCTTTATCAGGAAACGCTCCTCTCTGTGGCCACTCAGTCCTAAATTAAACAGTAATTCAGGAAAGTAAAAGCTTCTTCGGAAAGCCGTAAGTTTATTATTCTTCCGGTCACGCGTTTCAACCGTAATTCCGCTGCGATTAAGGTATTTCAAAACGGAATCGGTCATTTCTAAAAATTCTTCCCTGGTAGAGCTTTTACGATCAAAATCAATGTACTCCGAAAATCGGTCTATCCCTTTTACAAGCCTTAGGTAGGTACCCCCGATAAAAATGATCTTACTGGTGTAAGGCGTAGTTGAAAGAAAGTCAAGTATCGAAAGTTGCAGATACTCCTTTAACATATATTTTTGGAATGAAGCATTTTCACGTACATCGGCAGGGAAATAATTCCTGATCAATTCCAGATTTATCATAGGTCGTATGTGTTTTTCATGAGTTGTACCCTTCTTTCCAGCGCTTTTCTCTCGTATCTGGATATGTATTCATCCAATAAACTGGTATCAAGATCCCTATGGAGAAAATCATCATCCAATCGTAATTCTTCCAGTGCCTGTGGGGTATTATAAAATGGATAGATGTACAGCAGATCGATCAGAGCCTTTTCAGGGCGAGCAAGGTAAATCGCCCGGCCATCGGCTATCGTTTTAAGATCATAACCGAACATGAAATCCTTATGCACGCTTTTATAAACGTATTCGCCCACATCATTTGTGAAAATTGCCGTTTTAAGTGTGGTCACACTTGTGATCTGAATCACCCCTTCAGTTATGATCCCATAAAAAGCCAGGGCTCTATGCAAGCTGACATAGGAAGGCCGATAAATCCGGTTGGCAAAGTACAAAGCGAAATCAGGCTTCCCTTTATATTCAGGAAACGTGTAGTATCCTTGCCGAAGACGTAGTAACAGACCTTTCCTTGTCCAGCGCACAAAATTATTCCTGTCAAATCCCGGTTTCCAGGCATATACCTGGTAAATATTGAAACAGCCCAGGTCGAACATTCGCTCTTTGAATTCCAGATAATTCATTAAGGAGTAGTAATTACATGATGTTTCAGTATATTTTGTTTCTGTTATGCAGCATATATAGTGCGTTTTAGAAACTAAATGAAATATCGATATGGTTTTTTAAGGCAAACTTTGCGCTAAGTGATTAGCAAGGGGGCTAATTTCAGGAATCTAAAATGCAACTGATCGTTCCAGAATACAAAATAAGGACATCGTCCGTAGAGAGGAAGATTTCCTGTTATTTCGGATTAACGCGGGATTGCGCAACAACCTGCGGTTACTTCGCGATCACCGGTCGGGGGGGTGAAAAACTGAAGGGGTGCCTGCTTTTATGCAGTTTATGTTATTTCAGATTATTTACCCTTGATCCGCTACATTCAGCGGTGAATGATGTTCGTGGGTTATTTTCCAGGCACCGTCAACTTTTACAAATACGAGTGTTGTTGAACCCCAGATTTGATGAACCTCTCCTCCAATAACAGGACGAAAGTCCGCATGGAAAGTAACAACGGCCACATCGCCAAAAACATCGATTTTCAAATCACCAAGATCATAGTCGAAGCCGGAAACCGCACCGACAAGTCCACGTTCATACTGTTCGTTATCTGCAGAATTAAAGCGATGCTCACTGTCCCTGAATTCTGTGAATTTTGGTCCGTACACGTGATAGGAGATGAGCCTGTCGGCATCGTTGTCCTGAATGCTTTTAAATATTCCATCGAGCACGGTTTTTATCTCAGCCTGAGATTCAGGAAACTGATCGTTGATAATATCGATCTTTTGTTCTTCAACAATCATATTATCATTTTTTTGACTGCAACCGGAAAATACTGCACTGAAGATGATCATCACTAAAAAAGTCAATTTTGTTTTCATGATTTTAAATTTTAACTGATGGTTATTGTGTTCATTTGCTGTAATCAGGTTTTTTGGGGTCCGAGGCTTCATAGCATTGTAATAATCCCTGCACCATTTTGTAACTTCTGCGGTATTGGAGGGGTCAGGATCTACTCCCGCAATAGCCTTTGACCATCGGGCGCTCCGTTTGGCCCATGCGGTTTTCTCTGCATTCACTTCGTGTACTTTCCAATTAATGGGATTAGCGTATTGTTTAACCGCCCCTGTTCAATCAAGGAGTGCTCATTAAAACAACGATCATCAATAAAAGTTGATGATTATTGAATGATTACCAATTAATTAACAAATTTTTATGAAGTGTAACAATATTGAACTGAACTAAGACAATTTTGCTGTTTGGCGGGAGAACGGGGTTGACTCAAAAGAGAAAAAGGCCAAACACTCCGTGTTGTTTTTCCGTTTCCGTGGGCTTACAGGAGCAAGCTCCTGACGGGATTGCTCGCCTGTTTCACAGGCTCGCGATCACCGGTCGAGGGGTTACTCAAAAGAGAAAAAGGCCTGAAGGCTTCGCCTCCTTGGTCTCTGTTTCCTGTCAGCTTATGAATGCATGCATTCAACGCTGCCAAAAAACAAAGACCCGGCATTTCATGCCAGGCCTTTTTCTCTTTTGTCGGGGTAGCGGGATTTGAACCCACGACCTCTTCGTCCCGAACGAAGCGCGCTACCGGGCTGCGCTATACCCCGAGGTGGAGGGCAAAAGTACCAAAACTTTATGAACTTTTAAAGTGGTGGATGCATTCGGAGAGCAACTTTTCCGCATTCACGGGCACCACCCCGGCTTTTTCACATACCTGTCCCCCCGCCAGGTTGGCGATCACTGCGGTGGCAGCGGCATCCAGTCCGGCCAGCAGGCAGAGGGAGGCCACACTGATCACCGTGTCACCGGCGCCGGAAACATCCGCGATCTCACGGCTGATGGCGGGAATATGATCCCAGGCTCCGTCCCGGGTGACAATGATCCCCTGTTCGCTGAGGGTGACCAGCAAAATGTCGATCTCCTGTTTCTGCTGGTGGAGGATCATGGCTTTTGCGATCTCTTCCGCCTCATGTTTCTGCAGGTCAAGATTCAGTCCCCTGGCCAGTTCCTTGTAATTGGGTTTGAGCAGCCTGATTTTCCTGTACAGGTCAAAGCTCCTGAATTTGGGATCCACCAGCACCGGGACGGACACCTGGCCTGCCAGCTGGATCACCCGGGAGATCACCCCGGGTGCGAGGACACCTTTGTCATAATCCTGGAGGATGATGGCATTGATGCCGCCGCTCTCCAGCAGGCTGCTGATCAGCTCCATGAACTGGTTCTGGATCTTGCCGGACAGGAAGCTTTCCATCTCCTCATCCACCCGCAACAGGTGCTGGCTCCCGCTGATGATCCGGGTCTTCTGTGTGGTGACACGTTGATCATCCACGATCAGCCCGATATCGGAAAGGTTCTGCTCTTCCATCAGTTCAAGGAAAAGCTTTCCGCGCTCATCACCCCCGATGACCGAACAGAGGATGGGTACCGCACCCATCGCCTTCACATTCAGCGCCACATTGGCCGCACCTCCCAGCCTGTTTTCATCAACGACGCCTGATACGATGGGGACGGGTGCCTCTGGGGAGACCCTCCCCACCTTTCCCCACAGGTAGGTGTCGATCATCACATCCCCGATGACCAGCACCCGCTGGTTGGAAAACCTGCTGAACAGTGATTGAAAATCTATGGTTTCAAACATGGGATCCGGAAAAGTATGGCAAACGTACAGATAGTTTTTTATGTAAACAACACGCAGGCCATATAAATCATGTCAGCAGGGATCCACATCCACAGTGATAC
>Ga0209205_1000091_pt1 | contig 16164 bp, 14 predicted proteins | sample ZodSprso05mmetaG_FD_184133 | JGI IMG/M metagenome (GOLD analysis project Ga0209205, IMG submission 184133) | Hot spring sediment microbial communities from Zodletone spring, Oklahoma to study Microbial Dark Matter (Phase II) - Zodletone Spring... ... | reverse complement strand
AGTGCACTCTAATTCATCCGGAATTAGTAATATTTAAATGTTAATCTACAGATCCTGAACTTAATAAAATAAGATAACCGGCTAATTATTTATATAAAATAAAACAAATCTGGTGGAAAAAACAAAATAAATTTTAACGGCGATTTGGCGCTATGGTCAATTCTGTCAAGTAATGTAAAATTTTCTTATTGGGGTAGAAAATCATTATAGAATCCCCTGACTGTTCTACTAATTCCACCATATTTCTGAATAATATCAGGTACGATATTTCCCTAACCCATCACATTAACATTTGCTATGGAAAGGGAAAATACGCAATAAGAAAATAAAGCTGGTTTTTTCAAAAATCAGAGAAATATTGCTGGATACGCTGAGATAAAAGAAACGACCCTCAGCAAGTGGAAGCCTATAAGCGTATTGGAACCTATGTCGATTATATATCAACCAGGCCAAGAGGATATTTTCTTGATATCCGAAGTATATCAAATACTTTTAACCATCGGTATCCAGGAGGTAATGAGCGGGTGACAAATAATTCGTCAATTTCATCCACAGGAGCTGTTGAAACAGTTTATATGCGTCTAATTAACTTGGAAAGAATAAGTGAATCATTCAGTGAAAACAGTGCAGAATACACAACGGTCACCGCCCGGAAGACTTAAAAAACCATCAGCCGATTAAATTTACTTCTTCTTTTTCCAGTTGCGCAACCGTTCTTTTAGCTGCTGCCAGCCGTAACTTTTTATTCTTTGCTACCATTTTTTCTTTTATCCAATAATCGATCCTGTGATGAAAAGGGATAAGCAAAGAGGCTATCAACACCATAACTAACAAGGTGTAAAAAGGCGAATGTTGTGTTAATCTAGCAATATAAGGATGCATAAAAAGATTAAGGAATTCAAAAAAAAGTAATAAGCCCATTACACCCAAAAAACGGATCCATTTCTCATTGACAATGATTGTCTGACTGAGCAATAAAAAAACAATAATAAAAATCACAATGGCAACTGCAATGAGGGCGAACTGAATATTGTGACTCCGTTTCTTTTCTTCGGCAGCTTTCAATAAGGCCAGGTTCTGCTGTCGCATGGTTTCATCAAAAGTCAGGCTATGAATCTCTCTTTGTCTTTCCTGGCTGAATAAACTGTCTTTGGCAGCAATGGTAGCACTTTGGTAAGCAAAGGCACTGTCTACATTATGGATTGAAATGTAATAATCCGTCAGAAAATTACTGGCATTCATTATCCTTGCAGTAAAACCAGCTTTTTCTCCGTATTTCAGGGAAAGTTTTGCATAGTACAAAGCGGAATCTGCTGTATCTGACTCGCGGAACAATTCAGCTAATCCCAGATAAGATGCGGCCAAGCCGTCATAATCATCTTCCTGTAAAAACCATGGAATACTTAAGTGAAAATTTGCCATGGCAACAGCATTCTGTCCCATCTTGGAGTAGATATTGCCCAGGTTGCTTAATGCAATTCCTACATTGGCTTTGCTGTTCATTTTTGTGGCGATATCATAAAACTGGATGGTGTTCATACGGGCAGAATCAAGAATATCCAGTTTTTCATAAGCATCTCCAAGGTTTCCCAGGCATATAAGAATGCCGCGGTTGTATTTAATGCGCCTGGCAATCGCGAGCCCCTGCAAATAGTAATTAACCGCCTCGCGGTAATTACCTATGCTGCTGTAATCATTTCCTATGTTTGCCAGGGCAGATGTCATCGTTTTTTCATCATTTACTGATTCTGCCGTTTTTAGTGCTTTTAGGTGAAACTCCAGTGCTTTTGAATAATTTCCTGTATAAGTAAATACACTGCCTATCCTGTCCAGGCTGTTGGCTTCCCCTTCAACAAAACCTGTCTGACTTGAAAGTACGAGAGCTTGCTGGCTTAATATCAATGCTGTATCAGGTTTATTCAAGAAATAAAGCCAGGAGAGCTCATTAAGAAGCATTACGCGGGTGGTATCCTGCTTTTCATTCTGCAACAATTGTTGTATACTGTCAACAGTGCGTGATTGTGCATTTAAAGAATTGGCTTGTAAAAAACAAAGCCCAACGAAAAACATGATAATTTTTTTCATCAGTTGAGCATATTTAAATGGTGAAATTTAATACTGAAGTCGCGACTAAAGTAGGTGAATTATTCCATTATTTCTTGAAAGCCGAGGAATTAGGAAAATCTTCTAGTCAACCCAAGAAATAAACTAATTTTTCAATCTCCTTATTCGTGATAATATTGAGACTGCGAATGGAGACTTTGTTCCAACCTGCATAATAAAGAAATTTTGGAGAAAGGGAAAATTGCAACCTACTCATCTTTAAAATGCTTAAGATATGCAATAGGCTCCCAAGACATATTGAACTTCATTTAAGATTTTAGGACCGGTGTGTGATTAGCATATGACAAATAATCAACTAGATCCGCCAATACAACAGAAAGCCCGGATTTGTGATCCGGGCTTTTTGTTTTCTAGAACGTCAAAGGCTTGCTTTTAGATAAGCAAAGGGACTATTCACAAATGTTCATTTTAATGGTTTGGCTGGATGAACCCACATGGATCTTTGCAAAATATATTCCCGGATATAATTTTAACCTTTCCACATCAACATTCACATTGTACTCACCTGTTTCCTGGAATTCATTGACCAGGGTCGCAACTTTGGCACCAAGCATATTGTACATTGTCAATTCAACGTGTTCCGCCTCCTTCAGATAATATGATAACGTAGTCGTCCCAACGAAAGGATTGGGAAAGTTCTGTTTCATACGAACACCAGCCGTTGATTTACTTTCAACAATACCTATTGGCTCCATGGTATGCAGAATGGGCGCCCTGAGGGTATCTGTATCCTCTTTGGAGTCAAACCTGACCTCATCTCCCGTATTGGGTTCCTCAACAAGAAGAATAAAGGTCAACATGTGATTTTTATTCACGTCATTGATAAATGCATCCATTTCCGTTGTAGGGTCGGAGTATATCCATCCTACGGTATCGGCAGGGACTGTCAGCTTTGTAAGGTAACTGGTCTTTGATCCGACCAGGGAATAATCAGCCAGGGCGGCTGCACTTAATCCCGGGGCAGTGTTATAAGTCAGCATCGTCTCATCCCAGTTATCCATGGCATCATCTGTCAGCCCGTAAACTGCAATCTCACGGAACGGATCGCCCATTTTTTCAGCATGATTCACATACAAACCAATGTATGCCTGATCTGCCGGATTAAACCTCGAATTATCCGTAATGTCGAATCTCAAAAAAGTAATTCTCATACGGACCTCATGATTCCGGACAACAAGATATTCCACTGAGCCCATATCATCCGGTCCGATTTTTTCGTCGTTGCATACATATGCATCAGCTCCGTCTAAATAACTGGTTGATAATGTGTCCGGAACATCTTGTGAAAAAGCATTCATACCTAAAAATACAGCAGCAACGATACTTAAAATGTGTCGTAAATGTTTTTTCATCATATTCAGGTTTTGATTCTGTATTAAGTAAATGTAAAAAAAATATTTCAAAGCCTGCATTTAGCTATACCCTGTTGATTATTTCCGGGCGATTTGACCATCAATCACGCCTCATCAGTTTTCTCAAGCAGAAAGCACCCCCTCACCGGATTCGCAAGCCCGCATGTGGCGACTGGGCAAAACTACCCCTGCCGATTAAGTAAACCCGAATGATCCATTTTTTCCTGGTTCCATGATGGTACAGGTTGTCATGATTTCAGTGGTCCTGTTTGCCCTGCGGTCAAAAAAAAACAAAAATCTTGATTGACCGGGTACGGATATTGCCTCATTATTCTAAATTTAGTTCACTCATTGTTTGAAATGATAAGTGGTATTCCTACATTTAAATTATGAACACTAAACTAAATCCCGATGAAAAAATCGCTTGTTAAATTACTCGCCATCGCCTTTGTACTGGCATTTTCGGCATCGTGCGAGGAGACCCTGGTGCCTGTTGAGGATCCCGATGATCTGTCACTAAAATCCGCCAGCGCTGACAGAATTACCTACATTGTCATGCTGGATGATGCGGAGTTAAAGGCTGTACTTTCGAAAATTAAAGGGTACGAGAAGAAGCAGGAGGTGATGAAAGCGGCTTCGGCTAAAATCCTGAAGCGTGCAGGAGTACTTGATGATGAAATAGGTTACGTGTACGGGACTGCCTTACAGGGTTTTTCAGTAAGAATTCCTCCGGGACAACTCAAAAAACTGGAAGATGATCCATCCGTCGTGCTTATTGAAGAAAATCAGGTGGCCACATTAATTCAACCAGATGTAAAGATCAAGAAAAGACCAGCCCCCACCCCTCCCTCACAAACTAAGCCATGGGGTGTTGCACGAGTGAACGGTGGTCTTACTGTAACCGGAAAAACAGCCTGGATCATCGATACAGGTATCGACCTTGACCATCCAGATCTGAATGTTGATGGAAGCATAGGAAAAACCTTTGTTATTCGTACAACTTCGCCTGATGATGACAATGGTCATGGTACCCACTGCGCCGGCATTATCGGAGCTGTTGATAATGAAATCGGAGTGATCGGTGTTGCTGCCAACGCAACGGTTGTCCCTGTAAAAGTGCTGAACAGGAGAGGAAGCGGTACGTACGATGCGATTATCGCAGGGATTGACTATGTTGCTGCAAATGCAACATCAGGCGATGTTGCCAACATGAGCCTGGGCGGCGGATATTCAGAACTATTGAATTCAGCCGTTGAAACGGCTGCTAATGAAAAAGAGATTATATTCACACTGGCTGCAGGAAATGAAAGCACCAGTGCAACCCTGAAGTCGCCCGCCAGCGCTGACGGAACCAATATCTACACCATCTCTGCGATGGGAGAAGGTGACGTGTGGTCGAGCTATTCGAACTATGGTAATCCCCCTGTTGATTATTGCGAGCCGGGTACCTACATTTATTCTACATACAAGGGCGGTGGATATGCAACCCTGAGCGGAACTTCCATGGCAGCACCGCACGCCGCCGGGATACTGCTTTTAGGAAACATAGCAACTGATGGAAATGTCATTGGGGATCCTGATGGAGAAGCGGACCCGATAGGCGTTCATTAACACCATGAACTTCGTCTGAATTCGGATCTGAAACAGTGTTTGCTTTTGAAATCCCATTCAGAAACAGGAAATTGTTGTTTTGTTAACAATTCAGCCAATTCCCTGTAAAAGACGCTGTCGAAAGATCCTTGTGTACATCCATATTGGATATTCCGTCAGTCCCCGCAACCAGGATCCATTCTTATCACATGAAGGTTGACGGGCTCTGGTTTCCTGGGGTATCCGCTTGACATTCTTAAATGGAAAGATTACTTTTCATAGGGATTTAAATATTTGAAAAATAAGCAGTTCTTCATATGAATGAAAGACAATAAAAAATCCTTTGCTAATCATTTTAGTGGTTTTGGCTATTTCTTTGCTGACAACCTGCAACCGTACAAAAAGCACTGATTGGACAATTCAGGGGAAATAACGCTTCTGGAATTGCGCCAGATGACTCAAAGCCTCCAGTCGTTTTCGGAGAAGATGAAAACCTGCTCTGGAAAATTAATCTGCCTGTGGGAAGCTCTGTTTCATACGAACACCAGCCGTCAATTTACTTTCAACAATGCCCATTGGCTCCATGGTATAAGGTGTATATTCCTAAACTGAAGACAGGATCACAGGCTCGGCTGGATTCTGTGGATTCGGATAGGATCCGCCGATGGCGTATATTTTTCCATCCATGACGCAGGTGGCCACAGAGACCCTGGCAGTAGGCATATCTTTTCCTGTTGTCCATATATTTGTAGCAGGATCATACATTTCATTGGCCTTTGTGACAGAGGTATGGGTGGGGAATCCTCCAATCATATAGATTTTTCCATTCACCACTGCCCCCGATGTAAAGCCGCGGCCTGTAGGCATGGGGGTTTTGTATGTCCATACACCGGTATCGGCTTCGACTTCATCAGGATGCATCACTGAATCCAGGAACTGGAGTGCAATGGGCAGCCTGGTGGATAACTGATTGCTGTGATCCCCGGTAAAAGATTGAAATTCATATGGTATTCCCAGTTGGTCCAGAGAATCTGCAAAACTTGTATTAAATGCATATGTAAGAAATTCATCCTGTTCACCGCAATCGAAGTAGATGGCCAGGTCATCTTCCACAGAGAGGTCCCTGGCAAGAAAGGGACAGTTTTCCATTGACCAGCGGTTCCAGACTGAATCAATCCAGTTGCCCATGCTATCGAGTGGAAAATCCACATGATAGTGCGGGTTATCAAGGTTCGGTGATAATGCACCCGCAATGGCAAATGCCCCGTATGTCCATGGACCCGCATCAGGATTATACCCGGAAACCGGTGCTCCGCCATTTTCTGTAAGGATTTTCGGAACAAACTGGGAGCACATTCTCATATTCAAAAACCCGGAATGGGCCGCAACCCCGCAATAGAGGTCGGGGTGTTTAAGGGCTAGTTTCATTGCACCGTATGCTCCCATGGAATACCCCATGATGGCGCGCTTATCTTTAGAGGAAACCGTGTTGTAGGCAGAATCCATATAAGCCACCAGGTCATACACAATGTAGTCTTCAAAACTCCCGTACAATTCCGAATTTGTGAAATAGCTTCTTCCCCACGGCGGGCAGCTTCCGTCCGGCTTGACAATGATGCAGCGCAGAATCTCCTTTTTCTCTATCAGAGTGTTATAGATTGAAAATAATACTGAATGGCTGTAAAATGAGATGTTTGTTACGGTACCCTGTCCCGGGCTGAGGAGGCTTATATTCCACAAAAGAAACATCAGCCACATCTTTTCCGGAAATGTTTCAAAGGCGGAAGGTCTTTTCATTTTTTATGCTTTTTCCAGGATGATTTCAGTGGCTATTTTTAGTGCATGATGAATTACTGCTTTACAATGGTTCAGACCTCCATCTCTTGCCACCATGGTGTAATCTTCCGGTTTTTGAATCGTATATTTCTTATTGGTTACATGCGCAATAATGTCTCTGCACCGGGTTGAACCATATTCATTTTCAAATTTTGAGCAAAAAGTTACACAGGGTACATTGGATAATTTATTGCCGGGGATGTCTCCCTCATAGATGAGAGCTATACCGCAGAGACATGCGGATACTGCACCGCAGGTCTCACCTCTGAATGCAATACCCGGAAAAGAAGCCAACGCTTTCAATGTATCCCCAGCCTTCAAATTGAATGTCTCATTTAAGGCTAAAAAAGTGGTCTGTGAACAGGTCCCATAAATTGGAAAATATGTATTGACCAGATCCTCCTGCTTTTTCAGAATCTCCTCAATGGATTGTGGCTGTTCTGCAACTAATGGACTGGCATATCCATAAGCTGCAGTTCCAAATGCAAATGCAGATGCAGAACAGATAAATTTACGTCTTGATGTTTTTCTTGTTTTCATACGCTTCCTGATAACTTTTTCAGTCAATCCAATTTAAAGAGGAGGATGTACCCATAACCCAGGGCAAATAACAGGTAGAGTCCGATAACTGCCCAGCCTATTTTCATGGTCCCGGAAATTGTACCAAACACCGATACAATTGTACCGATCACATAGCATATGAAAAAGGCCGTCACGATGGACCGCTGAGCCTTTGAGTCTTCAACATTTCTGCTGAACCAGGCTATCAGACCAATAACGAGGGAACCCAATCCTGCGTATTGTGCCATTAGTTGAACAGCGGGACCAGATTCCACACCGTATAGTGACAAAACAAATGATGGTAACAGAATGGCACAAATTCCGCTGCATCCTAAAACAACAGCATTTACTATGAATAGACTTTTCAGTTTCAACAGGTGTAATAAAAAATTCAACCCTATGAAAGTTAGGCAATTAGTTTATCTAAACCAAATCCATACACTTCTTTTCGATAGATCATTCCGCAGCAGGCAGGCACTGTAAAATATTTCAATCACTTCAGTGTCAGTAACCATTCCCTGAATACAGGATTCGCTATTTCATAGTTTTCCGCTGTCCTGTATATGAATCCCTTCTTTTGTAATGATTTTAAGGCCTCACTCAGGGAGGAACTTACCGGCAGCCCATATTTGATGCGCACTTCCTCGGAATAGATGCCCGGTTCGGTCGAACCAGCCATTGCCTGAAGCGTTGCCCGCTGGGAATTAGTCAATTGATCATATAAATTCTGAAAGACATCTGCCTGCGGAAGTATGATTTTTTTCATCCATGAATCCGCAAAATTTTCATCTTTCTGGTCACTGCCTGTATGGATCAAATCAAACACAACCGAAGCAAAATACTGGGTGTAATGCGGCTGACATTTCGATTTGTCAAGGATCGCCTCAATGGTTTGTTTTTCAATTGGAAGATCATTTTTTTTGAAATTCCCTTCCACAAAGTCGAATAGATTATCCCGGCTGATGGTTGAGAGGACCATTTTTGCGGCAAATTCGTAAAAGGGAGATTGCATGGAGGTAAATATATCCTCCATCATAGATAGTTTGCTCCCTGAAAAGATGTAAGAAATCTTCGTGTGTCTTTGAAAGAAGGACCGCATCCAATGCAACAGAAAAGGATCTATTCGTCTTATCTCCTGGAATTCGTCAAATGCAATGCATATTTTTTTTGAAGATCTGAATGACATCTTGTGAGGCACTTCAAGTATCGTTTCCACTTCTTCCTGTTTTTCCACCTTATGCACATTGATTGAAAAACCGGAATTCCCAAATTCATCAAAAGACACCCTCGGTGATAAATTGCTGAAGGCATCTGACAGGTTCCTCGTTAGCTTTTTAATATCATCCTTCCAGTTAAAGAGTTCCCGGGCAATTACTTCAGAATATTTTCTGCAAAAATCATCTTTAGACTTGATATTATAAAGGTCAACGTATAGGCAGACCGTATTGCCAAGCTCCCTGAAAACCTTTTCAATCAAAGAGGTTTTACCAAACCTTCTCTGTGAGCAAAGCCAGGTAGAATAGCTGTTCTTTACCTGGTTCATCAGACAGGCTATCTCTTGCTCCCTGTTACAAAAGGCAGAGTCATCAACAACCACGCCATATTGAAAAGGATTTTTTGCATGTTTGTTCTCGGGAAGAAAAAGCTTGTGGAAGTTTATGAAATCGGTATTAATTTTGCATCCATACAGAAAACCAAAGTGATGAGAACCATACACATTATTTTATTGAGCCTGCTGTCCGGCAGCCTTTACTCCCAGGAATTTACAGAGAAAGAAATTAAGACGGAAGTCAGTGAAGTGACGGTGTTTCTCGACGGAGCCCAGGTGATCAGAAAAACGACGGTCAATCTGCCGGCAGGTGAGACCATCATCAGGTTCGTCAACCTGTCACCATTCATCGATGCCAAAAGCATCCAGGTAAAAGCCGAAGGAGAACTGACCGTTCTGTCTGTGAATCATCAGCAGAATTACCTGGATAAACTGGTAAAATCAGAAGAATTAACCAATCTGGAAAAGCAGCTTGAAGCTGTCGAGGAAAAGATCAACTTGGAAAACACCTATTTGTCGATCATCCGGGAAGAACTGGTCTTCCTTCAGGAAAACAGGGATATCGGCGGAAGAAATGAACAGGTAAACATAACAAATCTGCAACAGGCATCGGATTTTTACAGCACCAGGCTCACCTCCCTGAAAATGGAAGAAATTGAGAGGAACAAAACGCTCAAAGACCTGATTGAACAGCGTACAGATCTGCAAAACCAGATCCAGACTTTGTCTGGAAAAAAAGAATACCCCGCAGGCGAAATCCTGGTAAAAGCAGATGCAGAAAAGCAGGACAGCTATGCCCTGGAACTTTCCTATATCGTCGGAAATGCGGGGTGGTTCCCCTCTTATGATATCCGGGCAAAAAATATCAATGAACCTGTCAGGCTGATCTATAAAGCCAATGTAAAACAGGACACAAAAGTTGACTGGACCCATGTGAAACTCAGGTTCTCATCTGCCGATCCGAATGTTTCAGGTGTAGCTCCCCAGCTAAAGCCTTATTTTTTGAACTACAATACCCTGCCTCCCACATACAGGTTATCAGCCAACATGGTCCGGGGAAAAGTGATGGAGAGAAACGGGACACCGTTGCCGGGTGCAACGGTGCTGGTGGAAGGCTCGACCATCGGCACGGTCACTGACATGGCCGGGAACTATTCCATCACGATCCCGAACCATGCTACCCATTTAACTTATTCGCTGATAGGGTATCATTCGCTGACGCTTCCGATCACCGGGACTACGATGAACGCGGCGCTTGACGAAAACGTGATGGCACTGGAGGAAGTGGTGGTGGTAAGTCAGGGAAGCAGAATGAAATCGGAACTGGCCAGTCAGAGCAGAGAAGCAGCTGCTTTCGCTGATGAATCTGAACTGAAAATCCGGGGCACGGGCAGCCTTTCTATTCCCATGGAACAGATTGAGAACCAAACCACCGTGAACTTTGAGATCCAAACCCCTTATATGGTGAAATCAGACAACAAGAACTACGCGGTGGATATGGTATTTTATGAGTTACCGGCTTCCTATCAGTACTATTCCGTGCCCAAGATCGACAAGGATGCGTTTCTTATTGCGCACATCATCGACTGGGAAAAATATAATCTGCTTGAGGGTGAGGCAAATGTCTTCTTTGAAGATACCTATGTGGGCAAAACTTTGCTGGATGTGAGGTATGCCTCAGATTCCCTGGAAATATCCCTGGGGCGGGACAAAAATGTGTCTGTCAAGCGGGAAAAAATAGCGGATTTTACAAGCAGGCAATTCATCGGGAATAAAAAGGAAGAAACAAGGGCATGGAGAACGGAGGTGAAGAACAACAAGAACCAGGAGATCAATATGATTATTCTTGACCAGGTACCGGTCTCAACATCAGATGAGATTGAAGTTACCGTTCAGGAACGGTCCGGGGCAACACATCATGTCGAAACAGGTGAAATCGCGTGGGAATTCAAATTAAAACCAGCGGACAGCAAATCGTTTGATCTGAAATATTCTGTCAAATATCCCAAAAACAGAAACCTGGTGGTTGAATAAATGAAAATGCAACTGAGATGAGATTGGAAGACCTGGGATATAACAGGAGTCTTGAAAGCAGCAGGAAAGCGGAAAATCTTGAAGGTTTTGATATCGGAAGGGTGATTGCTGAACACAGGGAAAGATATATCGTCAGATCACCGGCCGGTGAATTTGAAGCTGAAATAACCGGTAACATGCGCTTTACCGCCAGAAATCGCGAGGACTTTCCGGCAGTGGGTGACTGGGTGGCATTGACTATCTACGATACCGGTCCTGCAATCATTCATAAAATACTTCCGAGATTTTCGATGATAAAAAGACAGGCGGTGGGTAACCAGGGAGCGATCCAGGTCATAGCCGCGAATATCGATTATGCCTTCCTGGTACAGGCAGTCGACAGGGATTTCAACCCAAACAGGCTGGAAAGATACCTGACTCTCTGCCATTCCGCCCGGGTAGCACCCATCATCGTTTTCACCAAGATTGATCTGATCAGTAAAGAAAGAATCTCAGAGATCACGGATCAAATTGATGCAAGGCTGCCGGATATTCCCGTGATTGCCATCAGTAACAAAACACGGGAAGGATACGACAGGATTATACGTATTGTTGAGAAAGGCAAAACCTACTGCATGCTTGGATCCTCAGGAGCAGGAAAATCAACCCTGCTGAATAATCTCTCCGGCAGAACCGTCATGAAAACGGGTTCCGTCAGCGATAGTACCAACAAAGGTCGGCATGTGACCAGTCACAGGGAATTAATATGCCTCGAAAATGGAGGTATATTGATTGACAATCCCGGTATGCGGGAGGTGGGCATTGCGGATACCTCGGATGGATTGGAGACAACGTTTGATCAAATCACTCGACTGTCAGCACATTGCAGGTTTAAAAATTGTACCCATACCCGGGAGAAAGGCTGTGCGGTGCTTGAAGCTGTTGAAAAAGGGGATATTGACAAAAGTTCCTATGAAAATTATCTGAAAATGGAAAGAGAAAAGGCGCACTTTGAGTCCACTGTGGCAGAGAGGCGGAACAAGGAGAAAATCTTCGGAAAGATCATCAAGGACTATCACAAAAAAGATATAAAAAACAGAAAGGCCTGAACTGTAAGTTCTTAATATTTTCAGAATCATTCAATTAATTTTGATCATTTAACAAAAATGGTCGAATTTTATGGGATGCATTACAGGGCTGCCATCAGAATACAGTCATCCATCCTGCATAAACTGGAGAAGAAACTGCTGGTTTGGATTGCGGAAAGGCTGCCGGAAAGGGTAAAATCGGATCATTTAACAGGCATCGGGCTCGCCGGAGCGATCATATCTGCGACAGGATATGTGCTGTCAAACTGGGGCATTGAATTCCTCTGGTTATCTTCCTTCGGACTTCTGGTAAACTGGTTCGGTGACAGCCTCGACGGCACACTGGCCCGGGTCAGGAACACCCAGCGTCCGATCTACGGTTTTTTCGTGGACCACTGTACGGACGGAATCACGATCACGGTGATGTGCATTGCTGCAGGACTGTCACCAATCATATCATTTTATGCAGCCATGCTCGTACTGGCAGGTTATTTGCTGCTTTCCATCTTCACCTATATCAATACATACCTCAGGGGTGAATTCAAGATCACATTCGGAAAGTTCGGTCCCACCGAGTTCAGGATCATCGTGATTGTGATCAACACGTTGTTTATTTACGTCCCGGTGAAGAATCAGGCGTTCGCAATCATGGGCCAAACCTTTAAAACATTTGATATCATCGGTATCGGTATCGCCCTGATCCTTTTCATCATCTACCTTATTGGTTTCTCCATCGACAGGAAAAAATATGACAGAATGGACCCGCTTCCCACGCGTCCTGACAAAAGCAAAGACACGTGAAGCGATCACCTATTTTGAGACTTGCGCATGGGAATAGTCACCACAGAAGATCTTGAGCGTTTGTCCGCAGTTTTCAGGGGAGAAAAAGGACGTCGTCGCGCTGAACTTTTCATGCGGCTGGTTGCCCTGGACAAAATTAACAGGCTGTATGACAATTCCAGTGCTTATACCGGATCAGCGTTCGCTGCGAGCTTGCTGAACGACCTGGGGGTCAACTATCAAATTGGCAATGCAGCACGACTGAATTTTTTGCCGGAGGGAGCCTTCATCACGGTGAGCAACCACCCTTACGGTGGCCTGGACGGGATCATTCTTGTAGACCTTTTTGACAACATCCGGAATGACTACAAATTAATGGTCAACCAGATTCTCTCTCTCGTCAGGGCAATGAAAGAGAATTTTATCGCGGTTACTCCCGCAGACAACAGAAAGAAAGGCATTACAGCAGCAAGTATCAGTGGCATACGGGAAACGATCACCCGGTTGAAGGAGGGACACCCGGTTGGATTTTTCCCTGCCGGAGCTGTTTCAGATCTCAAATTAAAGTCCATGACCATTCGGGACCGGCCCTGGCAACAGGGTATTCTCCACCTGATCCATGCTGCGAAAGTCCCCATCCTGCCGGTCCGTTTTTTCGACAGTAATTCATTGTATTTCTACTTCCTCGGGTTGATCAATTGGAAGATCCGAATGTTAAGGCTGCCGTCGGAGGTTTTTAACAAAACACGGAAGGCGCATCGGATCGGGATCGGGGAGCTCATCTCCGTTCGTGAGCAGGAAAAATTTCCGGACAGCAAATCCCTGGGTGCCTTCCTGAGAAAAACCATTTATAAAATGCCGTTGCCATCATCATTTAACTGCCATGACCAGGATCAATGTCTATAAAATTCCGACCGTGTTCTCGAAATTCTTTGTTGTATTCGGGATCACCTTCACCATGATCGGGATCATCCTTCTCATTACAGCATCCATAAATGGTTTTGATACACAATTTCCTTCGGGTGACTGGAATTCCGTGATTTTCATCATTCAGGGAATGCTTTTTATCGTGATGGGTGCAGGCTATCTTGCCGTGAGAAAATATTATATTGAATGGGATGACAATGAATTAAGGTTTCTGCTCCCGGACACAAAGAAAACCGAATCCATACTGCTTAAGGACATCACATCGGTGACAATAAAGCTTTTTGAGGTCAAATTAGAAATGAAAGACAGCACCCGTACACTTGACCTGAACAGTCTGCAATTTGAAGACCTCAAACAAATCAAGGCAAAATTCGAAGAGATCAAAAGAACCAGAGAGTGAAACCGGAATATAACACAAAGATCATGTGCCAGTATCCAATGCGCCATTTATTCAGAAATTGATAACACCAAAACCCCATCATGATGAAATACAAAGGAGGACCCCATAAGACTGAAAATGATATTCTTCGCTTCGGATTTTATGTCTCACTGACCACCGCGGCTGTGACGGTCATTACTTTTGCTATCGCCCTGCTGACACCTCCGCTATCCGGACCATTCTGCAGGGGTGACTGCCTCGAATATCCCTATGCAGATATTCTTGCAAGGTTTCCAAGAGACTACTACTGGATGTACCCGACCATGCTGATTTCTGTACTCTTTGTATTACTGATGGTAACGATTCAGCAATATGCTGATTCGGGGAAGAAATTGTACGGTCAGATTGGATTGTCAATTGCTTTGATTGCATCGGCCATCCTGATCCCGAACTATTTTGTACAGGTTTCCGTGATCCCACCCAGTCTTGTGAATGGAGAAACAGATGGGATCGCATTGATATCGCAGTTCAATCCACACGGAATCTTTATCGCACTCGAGGAAATCGGTTTCTTATTAATGAGTTTTTCACTCTTTATGATCATCCCGGTATTTGACGCTGGAAGCGGGATAAAAAGAGCCATGCGGATCACCTGGTCTGCAGGATTCATTCTGATCCTGATCGCTTTCATTCTCATATCCGTGAAATACGGGATCATGCGTGAGTACATTTTCGAAGTGGCGGTAATATCAATCGTCTGGCTTGAACTGATTGTTTCTTCGGTTCTGTTGAGTATACACTTCAGAAGGGCATGGAAAAAAAACATTAGAATGATGCAAAAGCAGACATACCAAAACCATATACCATGAAAACAAGATTATCGATCCTGCTGCTGTTGCTGGCAGGGCTGAGTTATTCCCAGACCGGGGAGAAGAACTTCATTGACCAGAATTATATCCAGGTGATCGGGAAAGCCGAGATGGAGATCGTCCCGGACCTGATCGATCTGAAGATCATCATCGATGAAAATGACGTCAGGGGCAAGACAACCATCAGTGAACTGGAGAAATTAATGCTTGAGAAATTAACAGAAATCGGCATAGATTTGAAAAAAGACCTGGCTGTCAGGGACCTGGCAAGCAACTTCAAATCTCACCTGATACTGAAAAATGAAATTATCCTTTCCAAGGAATACATCCTCACGGTCCATGACGGAAAAACAGCCGCCACGGTATTTATTGAACTGGAGAAGATTGGTGTCTCCAACATCAGTGTGGAAAAACTTGACCACAGTGAAATGGAGAAATTCCGTGCAGAAGTGAAGATCAATGCGGTGAAAGCGGCAAAGGCGAAAGCTGAATACCTGACAAATGCGATCGGCCAGGGAACCGGCAGGGCCTTGTATATCGAGGAAATAGAGATGCCGGTGTATTACCCCCGGAGTTCCAACATCATGCTTCGGAGCGCTCCCGGGGAGGAATCCATCGCCCAGGTGCCGGATATCGAATTCGATAAAATAAAACTGGAATATTCGGTCCTGGTAAGATTTGAACTGAAATAGAACACTGTTCGGCAAACCCTGCCACACCGGACCTCATTTTTTAACCATCTGACAGGGAAATTGCTTATCTTGGCTTGTAATATTAAGATCATAAAATTCTAATATACAAATTTTTAATCCATGAAAAACAAAATGTGTATCGCCGTGACGATCGTCCTCTCGCTGATGATCTCCAATGTATCATTCTCACAGGGTCAGGAGTCAGAAAAATCCCCGATAAAACCTGCACTGCTGATCATAGATATACAGAATGCATTTTTGACCATGGTCCCCGAAAGGGAAAAGGAAGTGGCCCTCTACAGTATCAACATGTACATTGAACTTTTCAGGAGACATGGATGCCCGGTTATACGGGTTTATCACCACGGTGAGGAATACGGTGTCGTACCCGGTACGGATATTTT
>Ga0209205_1000090_pt1 | contig 16526 bp, 13 predicted proteins | sample ZodSprso05mmetaG_FD_184133 | JGI IMG/M metagenome (GOLD analysis project Ga0209205, IMG submission 184133) | Hot spring sediment microbial communities from Zodletone spring, Oklahoma to study Microbial Dark Matter (Phase II) - Zodletone Spring... ... | reverse complement strand
CAAGAAATACGTAGCCTGTACCAGCTGTAACGGTACAGGAGCCAAGGACGGCAGCTCCATGGCCACCTGCAGCACCTGTCACGGCAGCGGTCACGTTACACGGGTGACCAACACCTTTCTGGGACAAATGCAGACTTCCAGCACATGTCCCACCTGTCACGGCGACGGTCAGGTTATCCAGGAAAAGTGCACCACATGCTTCGGGGAAGGGGTCGTGAAGAGTGAGGAGGTGATCAAGATCAACATTCCCGCCGGCGTGGCCGAAGGGATGCAGGTGAAGATGAGCGGAAAAGGGAATGCGGCCCGCAGGGGCGGCATGAACGGCGACCTGCTGGTGATCATCCAGGAGGAGAAACACCCCGAGCTGATCAGGGATGGAAGCGATCTGATCCACAACCTTTATCTCAGCATACCGCAGGCTGTACTGGGCGACACGGTGGAGATCCCCACGGTGGACGGGAAAGCCAAGATCAAGATCGATTCGGGAACCCAGCCCGGAAGGGTCCTCCGGCTGCGGGGGAAGGGTGTTCCGGAGGTGAACGGGTACGGGCGGGGCGACCTGCTCGTCCATATCAATGTATGGATCCCCAGGGACCTGGACAAGGAGGAGCAGAAGACATTTGAAAAAATGAAACAATCTGATAACTTTGCTCCCCAGCCTGACAAGTCGGAGGGAGGTTTCTTCAGCCGGATGAAAAACTTTTTTGAATAACATGGGTATCCTCTCTGTAAGGGAAGTGGTGAAGGATTTCAGCGGGCACAGGGCCCTGAACAATGTCTCCATGGATGTCCCCCGGACCAGCATATACGGACTGCTGGGTCCCAATGGCGCCGGAAAGACCACCCTTCTCAGGATCATTAACCAGATCACCGCACCCGATGCGGGCACCATCATTTTCGAAGGACACCCCATCGGCAGGGACGACACGGCCCTGATCGGCTACCTGCCTGAGGAACGGGGCCTCTACAAGAAGATGAAAGTGGGGGAACAGGCGCTCTACCTGGCGCAGCTCAAGGGATTGTCCAAACACGATGCCATGCAGCGGCTGAAGCCCTGGTTCGAGAAATTTGAAATGGGCAGCTGGTGGGGCAAAAAAGTGGAGGAGCTTTCCAAGGGCATGGCACAGAAAGTGCAGTTTGTCACCACGGTGATCCACGAACCCACGCTGCTGATCTTTGATGAGCCCTTCAGCGGATTCGACCCCATCAACGTGAACCTGCTCAAGCAGGAGATCCTGGAAATGCGGAAGAACGGTGCCACCATCATTTTTTCCACACACAACATGGCTTCGGTCGAGGAACTCTGCGACCACATCACCCTGATCAATGAAGCGGAGACCCTGCTGCAGGGAGAGATCAATGACATCCGGGAAAAGTACCGGACCAGCAAATACCGGGTTGTCTTCACGGGTGATCCGGATAGGCTTTCCCGCGGACTTCAGAAGCAATTTACGCTGGAAGGCCTGGAAAAGAACGGGACGGGACAGCAGGCAACCATCACCATCAGGGAGGGTGCCAAATCGGACGACCTGATCAGGAACCTGCTGGAGATCACCGAGATCAAGGCATTCTACGAAGTACTTCCCAGCATGAACGATATTTTCATACAGGCTGTCACCGAACATGAGTAAAACATCACTGATCATCAAAAGGGAATACCTGACCCGGATAAGGAAAAAATCCTTTCTCATCATGTCCATCCTGGGTCCCTTCATCTTTGCCGCATACGTGCTGATCCCCATGTATTTTGCCACTTTGGAGGACAAGGAGGAAAAGACCGTGGTGGTCATCGATGAATCCACCCTGTTCACCGAATACGGACCGGAAGGTCCCCACTGCGTACTCCCGGAAACCGAATACCTGAAATTCAAGATCATCGAGGGAGTCCCCCTGGAGTCCTACCAGGCAGGGTTTGACGCCACGGGATATTATGCGGTCCTGTTCATTCCCCAAAACATCCTTGCCTCCGAATCCTCCATCCTGTATTCCACCCGGCAGATCAGCATGGATGTATCCGGCCACATCAGAAGTGCCATGGAACAGGAGCTGGAGCACCTGAAACTGGCCGCCCACGATATTCATAACATCGAGGAGATCCTTGCGGAGGTGGAGACCAGCGTCAATGTGCGGAACATCAAATGGACCAAAGCGGGGGAAGCGGAGGAAAGCAATACGGGTGTGGTGATGGGGGTGGGTTACATGGGGGGACTGCTCACCTTCTTCTTTATCTTCTTCTTCGGATCACAGGTGATGCGCGGGGTCATCGAGGAAAAGACCAGCCGCATCATCGAGGTGATCGTCAGCTCTGTGCGACCGTTCCAGCTGATGATGGGAAAGATCATCGGGGTGGGGCTCACCGGGCTGACCCAGTTTGCGATCTGGATCGTGTTTTCCATACTCCTGATCGCAGGGATCGGGACCGCATTTTTCCCCGAACTCACACGGACCCCCACCGAACAGGTGGTGGCATCGGATCTGTTCAGTCCGGGGGCAGTCACTCCGGACCCGGGTACAACCGGTGAGCCCGCGGAAATTGCAGGAAACGCCGGCGGGGATGCGGAGGAACAGGCCATGGGGACGGAAGCGGGGATACCGGAGGCCGGCGGCGGGAAGATAACCGGTGATGAAATGGGTCTGGCCGGGGAGATCTTCGCTTCCCTGCGGACCATCGACCCGGTGGTGATGATCCTCTCCTTCCTGTTCTACTTCATTTTCGGGTACCTGCTCTACGCGGCCATGTTTGCAGTGGTCGGTTCGGCGGTGGACAACGAAACGGATACCCAGCAGCTGATCTGGCCGGTGATCCTGCCGCTGATCCTGGCCATCTATGTGATGATCAGCGCCATCAACAATCCGGACGGCTCCCTGGCTTTCTGGTTCAGCCTGATCCCGTTCACATCCCCGATGGTGATGATGGTGCGGATCCCGTTCGGAGTGCCCTGGTGGCAGGTGGCTCTCTCCGCTTCGCTGCTGGTGGCCACATTTTTGGGCATGACATGGGTGGCCGGCAAGGTATACCGCACAGGGATCCTGATGTACGGTAAAAAAACCTCCTACCGCGAGATCTGGAAATGGCTGCGTTATTCCTCTTAAAATCGACTACATGACGCTTGCTATATTAGATTTCGGTACCAACACCTTCAACCTGCTCATTGCCGTACGGAAGGACCGCAGCTTTGAGATCCTCCATGCCAGCAAGCAGCCTGTCAAGCTGGGGCGGGGGGGGATCCAGATGAACCGCATCGCTCCCGACGCTTTCGAGCGGGGCTTTATCGCCATACAGAACCACCTGGAGACAATCCGGGAATACAATGTGGATGAGATCCGTGCCTTTGCCACTTCGGCCATCCGGAATGCCACCAACGGGAACCAGTTCGTGGATGCGGTGAAGCAGCGTTTCGGGATCAGGGTCAGGGTGATCCCGGGCGACAGGGAGGCGGAGCTGATCTACAAGGGAGTCCGGCAGGCAGTCCCCCTCACCGAAGAAAAAGTGCTGATCCTGGATATCGGGGGCGGCAGCAATGAGTTCATTCTCTGCAACCGGGACGGGATCATCTGGAAAAGGAGCTTCGAGATCGGGATGGCACGGGTTCTGGAATTGTTCAGCCTGTCGGATCCCATTACTCCGGAAGAGATCAAAGCGGTTGAATCCTATTACCTGGAAGCGCTCAGGCCATTGCTGGAGGTGGTACGGAAAGAAAAACCCGTCCGGATGATCGGGGCTTCGGGATCCTTCGATACCTTCTATTCCCTGATCCGGCATCAGAAGGGGGAGGAAGAGGACGGAAGGCACGGACGTGAAATATCCATCTCCGATTATGAACTGCTCCACAGGGACCTGGTCAGGTCCACCCTGGAAGAGAGAAAATCCATGCCGGGAATGGAACCTGTCCGCGTGGAAATGATTGTGGCCGCCTCAATTTTTGTTAGTTTTGTAATCAGGTTATGCCGCATCCGGCACCTGTACCATTCCGGTTTCGCCCTGAAAGAGGGTGTGATGGCCGAGCTGGTGGGACTCTGATAAAACGCACATGGCACATATCCTGGTCATAGATGACGAAAAGAGCATCAGGAACACCCTGAAGGAGATCCTGGAATATGAAAAATTTACGGTAGACCTGGCCGAGCACGGGGTGGAGGGCCTGGAGCTGTATAAGAAGAACAGTTACGACATCGTGCTCTGCGACATCAAAATGCCCGAGATGGACGGGCTGGAGGTGCTGGAAAAGATCTTCCGGGAAGAGGGAGAAGCCCAGGTGATCATGATCTCCGGTCACGGCAACATCGATAACGCGGTGGAGGCCATCAAGAAAGGGGCTTACGATTTCATCGAAAAACCGCTGGATTTGAACCGGCTCCTGATCACCATCCGCAACGCGCTGGACAAATCGAACCTGATCACGGAGACCAGGGTGCTGAAAAAGCGGGTGGGCAAACATTCCGAAATGGTGGGTGAATCCGATGCGATCAAAAAGGTGAAGGATATCGTGGACAAGGTGGCCCATACCGACGCCCGGGTGCTGATCACCGGCGACAACGGGACCGGTAAGGAACTGGTGGCCCGGTCGCTGCACGAGAAGAGCTCCCGTTCGGACGGACCCTTCGTGGAGGTCAACTGTGCCGCCATCCCCTCGGAGCTCATCGAGAGCGAGCTGTTCGGGCACGAAAAAGGGGCTTTCACCTCGGCCATCAAGCAGCGGAAAGGAAAGTTCGAACAGGCCGACGGGGGGACCATCTTCCTGGACGAGATCGGGGACATGAGCCTTTCGGCCCAGTCCAAGGTGCTCAGGGCCCTGCAGGAGAACAAGATCAACCGGGTGGGAAGCGACAAGGACATCCATGTGAATGTGCGCGTGCTGGCCGCCACCAACAAGAACCTGAAGGAGGAGATCGAAAAGAACACTTTCCGGGAGGACCTGTACCACCGGCTCAGTGTGATCCTGATCCACGTACCCTCGCTCAACGAGCGCCTGGAGGACATCCCGCTGCTGGCCGATCACTTCAACCGGGTGATCTGCGAGGAGTACGGAACCCATCCCAGGGTGATCAAAGAAGATGCCATCAAGGAACTGCAGAAGATCACATGGACCGGCAACATCCGGGAGTTCCGCAACGTGCTGGAACGGCTGATCATCCTCTGCGACAAAGAGATCACCGGGAAAGATGTGACTTCCTACGCCATGCCCATCTCCAGGTAGCCGTCCGGCGCCAGTTCATTCCCGCAGGATCTCCTCCAGGAGCGCCTCATAGATTTTGTGATTGTCAACGCTGTCTTTTTCCGCGATCCGCTGGAAGACATAGATCTCATATTCATACCCGCCGAGCACCGTGAAAGGTTTTTTATCCCTTACCAGGTGGACCAGCCTGAAGTGGGGATTGTCCATCAAATTCTCCAGTGGAAGCTGTCCCTCGTTGGGACTGAAGTGGGCGTCCCAGATCACGATCGCTCCCTCCTCGATCTTCTTTTCCGGATGCTGCCGGTCATGCACGAACTGGTGGCTGCGCTGCTGATCATATGGATTGAGTTTCATGAAATGGGTAAAGAAGGGATCGTAGTAATAGATCCTGTTCTCGAAATACGCTGATTCCCTCAGCCAGACGGAGGCATCCTTCAAAATCCTCTGGGTACCCACCAGGGGTACGGGGATGGTATAGACCCTGTGCGGGGTAATCACCAGGACCACGCAGAAGATGGCGGTTAATACCTGTTTCAGGACCTTAGGGACAGGGATCCACTCCATGATCCGGCTCCATGCGAATACCCCCAGCAACACTGCCGAGGGTATGATGGCGATCATCACCCTGATCATTCCCACGGAATTGGCCGCCCCTTTCCACCAAACATAACTGTGTGCCGCAAAATAGACCAGGAAAGGCATATATACCACAAGCATCTCTAGCAACCATTCTTTCCCTAACCTGCTTTTTGTTACCAGCGGATCCAGGATCCACAGGAGCAGTCCCAATATGATCAGGACCGCTAACCCGATCCCGAAAATGTACTTGGACGCCTTTACATAATGCAATAACTCACCGCTTCCGTAAATGCCCTGTGCTGTTCCCTTGTAAGGCATCTGGTGGATGACCCAGAGAATGTCATCATAATAGAAGCTGCCCACGATGCTGTAGAAGACAAATCCGAAGAACAGGAACGGGATGGGTTTCCACTGCCGCTGCCATGCATAAGCCACCAGGAACAGGGGTAAGATCACCACTGCCTCATTCCTGACAAAGGGAAGGAAGGAGAGCAGGAGCGCGGACCATATGTATTGTTTCCTGTAAAAGAGGAAGATGGTCAGGATCAGCATCAGGCTGGCCAGGATCTCGGTCATTCCGCTCAGCATCAAAACTGTATACAGCGGAGAGGAAATTACCAGGAAGATGGCCAGGATGGGATACCTGAATTTCAGGAGTACCGCGGTCCTGTATGTAAAATAAGCCGCGGCAGTACCGGCCAGCACATTGAAAATACGGATCCCGTTGAAACCAAACTGTGCAAATGGTGAACTGATCGCTGTAAAGAACGGTTTCCCCCAGTGATACAGAAAAAAATGAGGAAACTGGAATGCATACCTGGACCGGCGGTAATGCCCGATATCATCCGCACCGCCATGTGTTCCTTCGGACAGGAAAACAAGGACTGTGTAGGTAACAAACAGTGCGAACAACAGGGCCGGGACCAGGTATTTCTGATATTTATTGCTCATTTCAGTACACGTTTTCGAATGACTCCGTATTTGATGATGCAATAGATCGCCCTGAACCCATCCTTCCAGTTGATTTTCTTGCCCTCATCATAGGTTCTTCCGTAGTATGAGATGCCCACCTCATAGATCCTTATCCCGGGGATCCTGGAGATTTTGGCCGTCACCTCCGGCTCAAATCCGAACCGGTTCTCCTTCAGGTGGATCTTCTTGATGATCTCTGAGCGGAACATCTTGTAACAGGTCTCCATGTCCGTCAGGTTCAGGTTATTGAACATGTTGGAGAGAAAGGTGAGCATTTTGTTGCCGATGGAATGCCAGAAGAAGAGGATCCTGTGCGGATTGGATCCCATGAATCGGGAACCATACACCACATCTGCCTGTCCCCCGAGAATAGGTGCCAGCAGATCCCTGTACTCCCGGGGATCATATTCCAGGTCAGCATCCTGTATCACGATGTAATCCCCGGTAGCTTCTGCAATTCCTTTTCGAATGGCAGCACCCTTGCCCATGTTCTTTTCCTGGTCGATCAGGCGGATGGGTCCCCCGTCGTGCCTCTCCATCCAGGCCTCAACGACCTCCCGGGTCTTGTCGGTGGAACAGTCGTTCACCACCAGCACCTCCATACTGATCCCGTGGATTTTCAGCTCCAGGATCCGGTCAAGGATCTGGCTGATTGTTTTTTCCTCATTGAAGGCGGGGAGGATTACAGAAAGGGTATGGTTCATTGATCTGTTAATTTGAAGATCTCCGTTCCACCTGTCTGACCTATCTTTTTGCCGAATATCTCATCCAGGTTCTCCACATCACTGTATGGTTCCCGGGACCCAAGGATCACATATTCGATACCGATCTCCTTCATGGCTGCAATGCGATCCTCCAGGGACAATTTTGAATACCCGGAATAATCCGTAAGACCCTTACGATTACATAGATAAAGGGAAATATTTATACTGCGGTCCGGAGTACAATGTACTTTTGCCGACCGGTCAATTCCCAGCACATCCAGTGTACCTTCAATATCGAACATTTCAATAGTTTTGCTGGAACTTACATAATGCATGTCCCGGTCACTGTACCTGTAATGTATCCGGTTCATGCAGTTGATTACCAGGAAAATCAATGCCACGCTGATGGCTGCTTTGGTCCAGATGGACTGATAAATCCCCGGAGCCATTTTCCGGAAGATCGTAAAACCTGTAAGATAGACCGTCACGAAGATAAACAGGTTGTTTGTCTGGTAATAATCATGGTTCCGCATGTCTCTGAAGAAAAGTAACGTAAACGAGACTGCTCCCAGAAAAATAAGGATATTGAAACGGTACAGGAACCTGTTTGCCTTTTTCCTGAAGATGAGGGTGAATACAAACACCGCCAGCGAAAAGTATAGAAAATAGGAGGTATGGTAGGTCCCGTTCCTGAACCAGTGCTTCATGCTTTCCAGGGTAGCCCGGATGGTTTCCCCGGATAATCCCCAGATGGGTCTTATCTCTATCGCTGACACACTGCCACCATGTGCATCTGAATACAGCCGGGCATACAGGTACCATGCAATAATCAGGAAAATGACCAGCATAAAAGTCGCAATATGGGCTAATCTGAACGGGAAATACGATTCGCTGTCCGCTCTTCCCCGCCCGTTGAGCAACTCCAGCAGCGCGACCCCGGCCAGTCCAAAATATGGAAGAAGGGATGGGGTTTTAATCAGTCCCGCCAACAAAAAGAACAGCATCGATAACAACCAGGGAGACATACGCCTGACCGTTTGATATTTTATAAAATAGTAAAATCCTATGAATGTGAGGGATAGCGCCGCCGCATCGGGTATGAAATTATTCAAATAGAAAACGTAAACCGGTGAGCTGAAAATGATCAGTGGTATAATCGCTGCATAGAACCAGTCACGTGTGAAATGTTGACCGGCTCTGAATAAAAAGATCAGACCTGTAAAACCAATGACCACCTGGAATATCCTGAACAGGAATTCGTGGGTTCCGAAAAGCCTGTATAACATCGACACGATGTAATAAAAGATCGGGAATTCAACTACGGTGATATCCGAGGTGGAATTATCCGCCAAAAGTGCATTGGTCTGCGGCGTAAAGAAGTTTCCCCCGTAATAATAGTTCACCGGAAATGCAGCACTCACACAGTTTCTCCATTGATGTATCCCGATCGGTCGGTAAAAAGCAATGTGATGGTAATCGTAGAGCAGTCCGCATACAACCAGGACCACAAGAAAAACAAGTTCAGGCCTGATCTTTTTAATATTCAAAAATTTGTTTAGCTGCATCCTGGATCAATTAAAGAGACTTTTCCCGTTTACATCATGAATAAATACAATCTAAACATACAAACCTACATAAAATATTATATTATTTTTGAATCAACTTTTCATCCCGATCCAAATACATGGCCACTAAACAGACTTCCATCGTGATCCCGGTTTATAATGAAAAGGATGTAATAGGCGGATTTCTTGAACAAATTGATGAAGCAGGATTATTTCATCGATATGAGTTCCTGGTGGTGGACGACGGATCCGATGACGGGAGCAGTGAGATTATCGGACAATACCCGGTCAGGCTGCTCAGGCACCAAATGAACAAAGGTTACGGGGCTGCACTGAAAACCGGGATCCGTCACGCCTCAGGAGAGCGGGTGATCACCATGGACAGCGACGGACAGCATGATCCGCAGTATATCAATCAGGTCAATGAAATGCTGGAAGAATATGATCTGGTCATCGGAGAACGCAGCGCCGGTTCACACCAGGTAAGGAGAAGGATTGTTGGAAAGCGCCTGGTCAGGTGGATCGGGGAATTCCTGGTGGAGCAGAAACTGCCCGATTATAATTCGGGATACAGGGGATTCAAAAAAGAGATCATCGCCGGGATGCTGCACATGATGCCCAACGGATTCTCCTTCTCGACCACTTCCACACTGGCTTTCCTGAAAGATGGCTACGACGTGGGAACCCTGGAAATTGACGTGAGCGAGCGTGCGGGCAGGAAGAGTAATGTGAAAGCGGTCAGGGATGGCTCCAAGACCATATTGCTGATTTTCAGGATCATCATGCTGTTCAATCCCCTGAAGGTATTCTTCCCCGCCAGCGTGATCAGCTTCCTGGCCGGGGTGGGTTTCGGGATTGCAGGATATATTTTTTATGACCGTTTCTCCAACGGGGCCATTGTGCTGACCATCCTTGGAATGTTCCTCTTTTTCATCGGGCTCGTGGCCGACCAGATCGCCATCATGAACAGGAGGACACCATAGCATGAAACATCCGGTTCCGGTGAATCATTGGGAAGATCGGGATGTGGAGGCCCACTGGGATGCGGTCGCTTCCATCTATGTAGCTGAAAATGAACGGGTGAAGGAGACCCACGACCAGCGGTTCCGGGAAGCGGTCAGTCACCTGAAGCTGAAAAGCGGGATCTCTGTCCTGAACATCACCAGCCGCGACGGGGAAGCCACCGATTACATCCTCCGCGAGTGCCCAGACTGCAAAGTGCTCAACGCCGAGATCTCATCCGGACTGATGGGGGTGGCCGCCGGGATCAGGCCGGGGATCAGGCAGAAAAAAATTGAGACCTACTCAAGACTGCCCTTCCGTGACGGGGAATTTGACCGGGTGCTCTCACTGGAAACCCTGGAGCATGCAGCTGAACCGCTGGAATTCCTGAAAGAGCTCCACCGCGTGTCCACCCAGGATGCCATCCTGGTCCTCAGCTGTCCCCCCGCCACCAGCGAAATCCCTTACCGCATCTATTCATTGTTTCTCGGCGGCCATGGTGAAGGGCCCCATCGTTTCCCCCCTTCACGGCGCGTAAAAAGAATGTTTGCCCTTGCCGGATGGAACCTTTTGCTGCACAAAGGAACGGTCCTCTTCCCGGCTGGACCCGGCTGGTTCCAGGAATGGGGAGAAAAGATCATTGAACGATTCCAGGCTACATTTATATCCGAACTGGGAATCCGGCAATTCTATGTCTGCAACAAAAAGTAAAATACTGCTCCTCCGGATCATGCGATCCGAACTCTGCAACCGGTGCGGCACCTGCGTGGGTTTGTCCGGGGGCAGGATCCGGTTCGGGGATAGGGAAGGGAAATACCTTCCGGAGATCCGGGAAGAATTGAGCGATGCGGAATATGACAGGATCTGGAACGCCTGCACGGGCGGCCGGTTCGATTTCCCTGCCATGCGGGAAAAGATCTTCGGGAAAACGCCCGCCTTCCATACGTACATGGGGCCTTACCAGGAACTGTATATCGGTCACGCGCTGGACCCGGGACTCCGGGAAGCGGGTGCCAGCGGTGGCATCCTTTCCGCCATGCTCATTTACCTGCTGGAGACCGGTCGCATTGACGGGGCGGTGGTCACCCGTATGTCGCGCGACAAACCCTGGCTTACGGAACCGGTCATCGCCACTTCCAGGGAAGAAATCATTGAAGGGGCACAAAGCAAATACATCATTACCTCGGTGAATGAGATCCTCGGATCAGTTTCTGAATTTGAAGGGAACCTTGCCTATGTGGGATTGCCGGGACAGGTGCAGTCCATCCGGAAACTGCAGCAGGCCGGGGATCCTGCGGTAAGGAATATCAGATACATCTTCGGGCCCTTCTACGGGAACACGCTCCATTTCTCCTCGGTCAGGAGCTTTCTCAGGTCCCACGGCGAGAAAGACCATACCAAAATCCGGAAACTATACTTCAGGCACGGGGAATGGCCGGGAAAAATGCGTGTGGAGATGGCCTCCGGGAGGATTATTGAACTGAAGAAATTTCATGCAAACTACCTGATCCCCTTCCACATTGTGAAGAACAGTCTCTTCTGCACCGATTTCACCAACGAATTCACCGATATATCCGGAGGGGATGCCTGGGCCCCGGCATACGAGGAACGGGGAAAAGGTTTTTCACTGGTACTTGCCAGAAGCGTTGCCGGCCGGGATTTGTTAAAGGAAATGGAACAGGAAGGTTGGCTCGACCTTTCACCGGTCACCGAACAGGAGTGCATCGACATGCATTCGCACGGTTACGATTTCAAGAAAAGGGGATCATTCATCCGGATCCGGTTCAGGAAACTCCTGGGAAAGGACGTCCCCGATTACGGATATGCGCTCAGGGGATTTCCCCTCAGCCGTATCCTGATGGAACTGGTGATCAGTACCCTTTTCGTGGCATTGGGAACCAGGCCGGCCAGGTGGATGGTGGAAAGGTTCTCCCCGGAATTCATCGGCAAATTGTTTGAACGATCACGGACCCGGTGGAAGCGTTCCACTTACCGGATCAAAAGAAATGAACTGGGCTGATATGAAAAAGAAGGCCGGAAGATGGATGTTCATCCTGCTGCACCTGACGGGATTTGTTCTACTCTACTTTGTGATACGGGACCTGGAATGGGACAGCTTCCTGGAGGTGTTGAAAGCGTTCCCCGCCTGGAAATACTTTACCGGACTGGCATTCCTGGGTGTGGTGTATGGGTTGAAGTCCCTCCGGTGGCACCTGCTGAACAAATCGTTCGGGATCCGCACCTCCTGGGGCATGGCCCTGGTGTTCTACCTGTCAGCCGGATTCCTCAGCGTGATCACCCCGGGCAGGCTCGGGGAGTTCTCCAAGATCTATTTCCTGAAACGGCAGTACGGAACGGATCTTACGGCGGGCACTTCCTCGGTGATCCTGGACCGGATCTGGGATGTGCTGGTCCTGAGCTTCGCCGCAGGTGTCTCCGTCGTGCTTCTCTGGTCGGGTCCCGATCTGCATACCTGGGCCGTGCTGGCAGCCGTGATTCTTTTTGCGGTATCCCTCCTGCTTGTGCTTTTCCCCGCCATCATATTCATCCCCCTGCTGTTCATGAGCAGGCGGTTGGCTTCCCTGCATATGCAGCTGGATGAGGTGTTCCGGCTCTGGAAAAATAACAGGTTTACCAATTTTATACCCTCCCTGGTCCTTACCGCAACGGCATTCCTCCTGCTGGCCTTCATCCCCGTCTTGTTTTCCCGTCATACTCCCTTCCCGGTGGAATATGCTGCCGGGATCGGTTCCATCTCCATCTCCAACATCCTGTCATTTATTCCCGTGACCATTGCCGGATTCGGAACAAGGGAACTGGTGTTTGCAGCGGTGTGGGACCTGCAGGCATACCCCAAAGAAGTGGCCATTTCAGTCTCCACCGCTTATTTCATGGTGACCTACGTGGGATCGCTGTTGATCGGGGGTGTAGTATACCTGCTGAGCCTGAACAAGCTGTATCGTCCGGGTGAGATCAGGAAGTTCAGCACAAAGGAGGCCAATCCATCCTGATCAAGATGGGGATGCCCTATCAATCCGGGGATACCTTCTGGTCATACACCCTTTCCACCACCATTTCAAGGGTCTCCTCATAGGGGATGCGCTCCCTTGATGCATGTTTGCGGATCTCTTTCACCAGCGTTTTGTCCGATTCGATCTCCCTGCGCACACTGTCCATGGCGGCTGCTGGTTCCATGGCCCTGAGCGCTTCATGGTCATCACCGGTGTAATATTCGTAGTATATCCCTTTCCGGGCAAGTTCAGCATCGGGTATGGAAAGCATCTGCCAGGTCCTTGCGTCCGCCCTGAAGGCCAGGAAATTCATCCAGTAAGTTTCCCTGGTCATCCCCGTGTGGTGTATCATGCCTTTTTTGAACTGAAAGGTCTGGTACTGGTTCATGTATAAAAAGAACAACAGTCCCAGTCCCACCCCCACGGTCACCGATCTCCGTGCCCTGGCAGCTGCATCCACCAACGCTGCCAGCGGGATGGCCATGACCCCGTATACGTCTACGAATGAGCGCAGTCCGAAGCTACCCCCGTTCCACCAGGACCACCAGCTGGCCTGGAGATATATCTGCAGTAGCAGGTAAAGGACAACGGCCCGCCATCCCTGCCGGCAATTTTTCCCCATGAAAAATATCCCTGCCGTGGCAACGAGCATCACCGGGGTGTAGAGATACCATCCCTTCCGGTAACTGAAAAGCACATCAACGATGTGGGGCGATCCGAAATAGAAACTGCTCCCGGAAGGTCCGTACGAATTGAACAGGAAGGAGCCGGTCACCATTTTCCAGTAGACCATCTGTGGGATCCAGGGAAGGATAAAGCAGCATACCATAAGCGCCACCTGGGGCGATTTTCTCAGGAGAAACAGGATCCTGTCCCGGAAGGATGACCATCCGGTAACTCCCCACAGGAGAAGCAGAACACCCGCGATCATATTGGTCGGGCGCACCAGCACGATCATGCCGTAGACCAGTCCAACCCATATGGCGTTTTTTACCGCCGGTTTTTCATGCCAGCGGATCACCAGGAAAAGGAACAGGGTGATCAGGGCAAAATTGTAGGCATGCGACATGGGCCCTTCATGGACCGTATAATAAAATAAGTTGGTAGCCAGCGCAACCAGGATCAGGGTCACGGCCGTGGCAACCGGTGAAAAATACCTGAGCAGGATCCTTCGCAGGATCAAAAGACCGATCATCACATAGAAAAGGCTGGACAGGACCAGGAAGAACTGGTAAATATTGCTGTATCCGTCCCTCGCCTCCCCGAAAAGCGGGGCCAGGGCATGTGCGGTGAAGAAGAACGGACTGTAAAGGATGGAGAGCCCCATGGATGTCTGTATCAACCTGCTTCCATTCTCCAGCTCAAAGAACCAGAATTTGTTATCGTTCACAAATCCTTCGGGAGGGTCGTCCAGGAATCCCAGCGTCACATCCCCGTAAATGAAGGTGGCGGGCAGGTAGGCATAGTAGGAGATCACATCCCACTTGATCACCCCGCGTTCATTGGGTTTGGACTGGTTCCAGGGATGGTAGGCGAACATGGTCACCAGCATGGCGACCAGGATCACGGCCAGTGCCGCACCGGGCAGGGATCTTTCTCTGACGGGCAGGAGTTTCAATTGCATCCGCTGCTAAAACTTTTGTATTGTTACCGGGCAGATTCCGGTTTTTCGATCATACGAAAATACATACTTTCGGCCACTCTCGAAAAAGCATCCTCTGTTTCCACGCCATTTCGCCGTGCATACCGGCCGATCTGCCTCACCAGGCGGGGGTCTTCCCTGATCATCTCCTTCACCCGCCCGATGGCTTTCCCGGGTTCCATTTCAGCAATCTCCCTGTACTGGTCACCCGCATAACAGGCCACATAGATCCCTTTCATGGCCAGGTCGGAATCGGGTATGGTCATCAGTTCCTGGATTCCGTCCGGCGGCTTCAGCCGGAGAAAACTCTTCCAGTACACCTGGCGGTTCATCCCATCATGATGGATGACTCTTTTCCAGTACTGGTAGGTATTGATCAGCTGAAATGCCACCAGGGCGGCGATCAGGAAAATTCCTGCTACCCTGAAGAATTTCCTGCTCCGAAGCAGGATGACCTCCACCATCACCGCAAGGGGAATGGCCATGATCCCGTATATGTCGATATAGGCCCGCAGTCCGAAGCCTCCCCCGAACCACCAGCACCACCAGGAGCTCTGTACGTAGATCATGGAAAGCAGGAGCAACAGCACGGGAAAAAAGAATTGCCGCAACCGCCTCCACAGGATGGGAATGCCCGCCACTGCCAGCAGCATCATGGGAGTGTAAACGAACCATCCTTTCTTGTAACTGAACAGGCTATTCAGGACCTGCGGTTGGAGGAAGTAAAAAGCATCGCCCTTTGCGCCATAAGAAAAAAAGAAATACTGACCAGTAAGCGCTTTCCAGTAAAGCAACTGGGGGATCCATACCATGATGAATGCCGCCATCATCAGCAGAACCAGGTGGAATTTCCGGAAGAAGAAACCGGTGCGTGCAGTGAATTCTCTCCATGATTTCACATCCCAGAGTACAAGGAAAAAGATGACCAGGATGTTGGTGGGCCTGACCAGTGCAATGAGCCCGAACAGGGCCCCGGTGAGCAGGGTCCATCCCACCCCGGGTTTCTCATACCAGCGGATCACTGTCACCATGAAAAGTACGATCAGGAAAAAGTTGTAGGAATGGGACATGGCCGCCTCGAAGGTGGAATAATATAAGAGGTTGGTCCCGAAGGCGATGGCCAGCAGTGTAACGGCTGTCACCCTGGGCTTAAAGTACCTCAGAAGCAAGTTTTTCAATACAACAAGCCCCAGTATCACATAGACCAGGGCACCGAACACCAGGAAGAACTGGTAGATGGATCCGAATCCGTCCCTGGCCTCCCCGAACAGCGGGGCCAGTGCATGGGCCATGAAAAAAAATGGTGCGTAGAGCACCGACAGTCCCATGGAAGTAATGATCAGCCGGTTACCGTTCTCCAGTGTAATTGGCCAGAATTTATCGTCGTTCCTGAAGCCTTCAGGAGGATCATCCAGGAAATCCAGGGTCACATCCCCGTAAATAAATGTGGCCGGCAAATAGCTATAATAGGAAATCACATCCCATCGAATGACGCCCCGTCTCCCGGGATCGTCCCGTGTCCAGTTGTGGTGAAGGAAGTTGGTGGACATATAGAAAACTACAATGGCCAGGATGGTGAAGCTGGGAAGGGGATTGGCGCGGAAAGGGCATTTCCTGTGTTTCATACGCATGGGTCCGCAAGCTGGTTGGCAGGATCCCTCAAATATAATTAAAACTGGAAGTAGATGAAAGGCTGCAGGTCGGCGGACCAGGACTGGTAGATGAGGAAGATCACCACCACGGCGATGATCGCCTTGGCCCAGATAGGTATGCGTATGTACCAGTTCATCAGGGCCAGCTTCCACCGCTCGGGCACCCAGTGGGTGAAATAGCCCAGGGCCATCACCGCGAAGACCAGCCGGTAGCTCCACAGC
>Ga0209205_1000089_pt1 | contig 16565 bp, 11 predicted proteins | sample ZodSprso05mmetaG_FD_184133 | JGI IMG/M metagenome (GOLD analysis project Ga0209205, IMG submission 184133) | Hot spring sediment microbial communities from Zodletone spring, Oklahoma to study Microbial Dark Matter (Phase II) - Zodletone Spring... ... | reverse complement strand
AGGGTAAAAATACGCGTTCCGTAGCGAACAGATAGGTTTTTTTGGTCCGAATTACTAACTTGTTTGCCACATTGCATGAACCGGATCCGCATCTTCCTGAATAACCTGGTGGGCCGCATCAGGTATCTGTTTGCCGGGTGGCGCCGCAGGATACTGGATATCTGCGTGCTATCGTCCGGCCACTGGCGTTGGGCTGCCCTGGGTATCCTCATCATCACCGGAGTGATCCTGCTGGGTATGCTGACGGACTTCATCGGGATCATGCATCCGCTGGTTTACCTGGGTGCCGTGGTGATGGCCCTGGGTTTCCCGCTGCTGATCGGACTGGGCATCCGTCTCGGCCTGAGCATCCTGGGTGTCATCCCCGCCCGCTACGGCTGGATTTTTTTCGGAGCGGTCTTCTTCGTCTTTTTCATATTCGGATTTCCGCAGAAGGCACTGGTATTCATTGCCCTATTCCTGGTGCTGTCGGGTGCTTTCATCGGGGGAGGGCTCTACAACCTGACCGGCGGACGATGGGCTTCGTTGCGGAGGGTCAACCGGATCCTGACCGTTGTGTTCCTGGTGACCGGCGCGGGACTGTTGTCCTTCGGAGCCTGGTATATGATCTACCCGGGAAAGATGCCCGAAGAGGTCCGGGCGGTGGCCATGGAAGCGGAGGTGTTGCCGGAGCAGCTGGAGGCGGAGGATCCTTCCTTCCCGGGACCGTTCCTTATCGACTCGCTCAGCTACGGATGGGGGAAGGACAGGCGGAGACCGGAATTCGGGGAGGAGGTGGCCATCATCACTCCCACGGTGGACGGCAGCAGTTTCCTTGATGACTGGGACAAGCTGGCGGGCCGGTTGCGCACCCTGTACTGGAAGGTGGGGCCCGACTCCCTGCCGCTGAACGGGCGGGTCTGGTTCCCGGAAGGAGAGGGGCCTTTTCCGCTGGTGCTCATGGTGCACGGCAACCACCTGGACAGGGACTTTTCCGATCCGGGTTACGGTTACCTGGGAAGGCATTTCGCCTCCCACGGGATCATCGCTGTATCCGTGGATGAGAACTTCCTCAACGGGTCCTGGTCCGATTTCAACCATCCCCTCCAGGGAGAGAACGACTGCCGGGGCTGGCTGCTGCTGAAGCACCTGGAAGTATGGGACGGGTGGAACCGGACCGATTCCTCGCGGTTCTTCCGGAGGGTGGATATGGACCGGGTTGTGCTGATCGGTCATTCCCGCGGCGGCGAGGCGGTCAGTGTCGCCGCCTGTTTCAACCGGCTCCCTTTTTATCCCGACAATGCCATGGAGCGGTTTGATTTCGGTTTCGGCATCCGGGGTGTGGCTGCCATTGCACCGGTGGACGGACAGTATCACCCGGCGGGGATACCCACTCCCTTGAGGGATTTGAACTATTTCACCATCCATGGTTCCATGGACGGGGACATGCGCTCTTTCCACGGGATGCGGCAGATGCGGAGGATCGAATTCACCGGTTCGGCGTATCATTTTGTATCGGGACTCTACGTGCATGGGGCCAATCACGGTCAGTTCAACAGGAAGTGGGGACTGTACGACATCGGCTATCCCAATTACCTGCTGCTGAACCGCCGGGCCATTATCCCGGTGGCGGACCAGGAAAAGGTTGCCCTGGTGTACCTGACCGCCTTTGTCCGGGAAACCGTGGAACCTGGCAGCGGGTATACGGACCTGTTCAGGGATTACCGGTCCGGCCGGGAGTGGCTTCCCGGCCTGGTCTGCCTCAACCAGTTCCATGAATCGGCGGCGACGGTGGTATGTGGTTTCGAGGAGGACATCGATCTGACCACCGGCTCATACGGGGTGGATTCCCTGGGGGCGGACCGGCTGGCGCTCTGGAAAGAGAGAAGGATCCCCATGAAGTGGGGCGATCAGCACAGCAACGGGGTGTTCCTGGGATGGAACAATGAAAATGAAGCGGATAGTCTGCCGGGAGAATTCCGGATCCACCTGGCCCCGGGTGTTTCGGACAGTCTGCAGGACTGCCGTTACCTTACCTTCCTGGCCGCCGATGCGCAGATCGATCCGGGCGACCGGTGGGAAATGGGGGATTCCCTCCTGCTGGAAGAAACAGCCAGACAGACAGATACTACGCAAGCCGCTGAAGAGGAGGAAACGGGAGATCAGGAGGAGGAGCCGGAAGCCGCTGAAGAGGAGGAAACGGAAGCCGCTGAAGAGGACACCGAAGACAAGGATGAGCCGGTGCCCGTGGATTTTGAAATCCGGCTCACCGATGCGCAGGGGAACCGGTTCCGGGCAAGACTGGGAACCTGGATGAAACTGCAGCCGCCCATCAAGCCACAGGTCTTCAAATCGGGATTGTTCTGGGATGATCCGGAATCGGAGGTGATCCTGCAGTATGTGCGCATCCCCCTGGATGCGTTCCTGTATGAAAGCCCGGACAGCGCAGCGGACCTCAGGCCGGAAGCGATCCGCACCGTCAGTTTTGTCTTCGATGGGGAAGGGAAGGGATCCGTGGTGCTGGACCAGATCGGGTTTACCCGGTAAGCGGGGTTGGAAGAAACATTGAAAAAACAGTAGAGAAATGAAAAATCAACTTATTGCGCTGATCCTGGCGGCACCACTGGTAATTCCGGCCTGTCGCGAAGGAGGCGGATCCGGACCAGGGGAAGCGCTTCCCAACATGGTGTTCATTTATTGCGATGACCTGGGGTATGGCGATCTGGCCTGCTTCGGGAGCAGCGTGAACCATACCCCCCACATTGACCGGCTGGCGGAGGAGGGGATGAAGTTCACGGAGTTCTATTCCGCCTCCCCCGTATGTTCCCCTTCGCGGGCTGCACTGCTCACCGGCAGGATCCCGCAGCGGATGGGCATCAACGGGGTTTTCTTTCCCCGCTCCTATACCGGCCTGCCCGTGGAGGAGATCTCCATGGCCGACCTGCTGAAGGAAAGGGGTTATGCCACGGGTGTGGTGGGGAAATGGCACCTGGGCCACCGCAGGGAGTACCTTCCGCTGCAGCGGGGGTTCGACGAATATTTCGGGATCCCCTACAGCAATGACATGCAGAGCGTGGTGTACATGGAGGGGAATGCGGTGGTGGATTTTCACCCGGACCAGCACTACACCACCAGGACTTACACCGAGAAAGCGGTGGATTTTATTGACCGCCATGCCGAAGTACCGTTCTTCCTGTACCTGGCACATTCCATGCCGCATGTCCCCATCTACGCATCACCCGAATTCCAGGGCCGTTCGGGGATAGGGCTGTATGCCGATGTGATCGGGGAGATCGACTGGAGCGTGGGACAGGTGCTGGCGAAGCTGGAGGAGCTGGGGCTCCTGGAGCGGACCCTGGTGATCTTTTCCAGCGACAACGGTCCCTGGCTGGTGATGCGCGAACATGGCGGCTCGGCGGGGATGCTCAGGGAAGGCAAACAGTTCACTTTTGAAGGGGGACAGCGGGTGCCAACCCTGGCCATGTGGCACGGCGTGATCCCGGAAGGATCGGTATATGACGACATGGCGCTGATGATGGACTGGTTCCCCACTTTCGCGGAGATTTCGGGTGCGGAATTGCCGGGGGACAGGGATTATGACGGGGAGAGCATCCTGCAGGTGCTGCGGGGGACCGGCAAACGGACGGGGAAGGAGTTCCTCTATTATGACGGGGCGGAGCTGCAGTGTTACCGGTACGGTGACTGGAAGCTCAAGCTTCCCTTCGAAGGATACCCGGGCAGCAACTGGAAGCAGGCGGTGGCTCCCCACGACACACTGCTGATCAACCTGAAGTCCGATCCCGGGGAGCGGCACAACCTGGCCCGGGAAATGCCGGAGATGGTGGACAGCATGGTCGTCCGGATGGAAGCTTACAGGCAATCCAAAGGGGCGCTGCCCCCTTCGCTTGTGATCGGCGATCCGGAAGATCATTCCCATTACGACTATCTGAGGGAGAAGTACGGGGAAGGTTACTGGCGGGTCAATCAAAAAATGGAAGCAGTCCGGGTACGGGGGCCAGCGGTCTCGGGGGTTTCGGATTGAGCGGGATGCCGTTGAGCACTTTCTCATACAGGAGCAGGAAGTTGCGGGCCATCTGCAGGGAGGAGAATTTCTCACACACATATTCATGGCACCTGCGCCGGTCGTAGGTTTCCACGTGCTCCAGGGCGGTGACCAGTTCCGGTATCCTGTTTGAAAGGAATCCGAATTCAGGGGTGACGATCTCGGGCAGCGCACCGTAAGGGGTCCCGAAGACCGGACAACCGAAGTAGAGGCTTTCCACAACCGAGAGCCCCATGGGTTCGTGCCACCTGACCGGGAAAAGCAGGGCCTTCGACCCGTTGATCAGCCGGTTCTTCTTCGCTCCGCCCACCATTCCCTCAAACCGTACCCGCGGGTCCAGGGTCACCCGCACCCCCATCTTCAGGTTCACCCTTTGTCCGCCGATCACCCGCAGGGGAATCCCCACCTCCCTGGCAATCCGGATGCATCCTTTCAGGTTCTTCACCTTCCAGGCGGCTTTCCCCAGGAAGTGGACATATTTCCTTTCCTGATCAAACCGCGGCTTCCCGTATTCTTCCAGTCCCAGTCCGTTATACACGAACACCTCGCTTCCGAACCGCCTTGCATGGTCCCTGGAAATGAAGGTGGTATTGATGTCAAAGTCCCGCTGCAGGGTGGAGTTCCCGTGCAGGGTGATCATATACGGTTTCGGTAACGGTTCCCAGACCGGAATGTGGGAGTGCACCAGGTCCGCCGAATCCGGGATCTGTCCGCCCAGCGGCCGGTCCGGATCAAAGGCGCGTACTTCGGCGAAATCACATGCCGATCCCTTCCCCGCGAGGAAAGTGACTTGGTGCCCCATCTTCACCAGTTCTTTCCCCAGGTACCACACATCCCTTCCCGTGCCCCCGTATTTTACCACGGGGATCTTCCGGTTGTAGACGAGCAGGATGTGCAGCTTTTTCATTTCCCCTGTTTTTTACCGATCCGGGAGATTACCGAAAGGAAAAGCGGGATGTCGTTGGTCCCCACCGTGGCCATCCGTTCCATGATCCTGTGGAACAGGGGCGAACCTTCGGGGATGCCTGTCTCCGCAAGCAGTTTCGTCACCCGCGACTTCAGTTCCCCGTACCCCTCGCCCGATTTGGAAAGTTCCCTCCCGGGCCGGGTCAGCCGGTTCAGGGGAAAAAGCTCATAGGCGGTGACCATCACGCCCTGTGCCAGGTTCAGGGAAGGATAGGCGGCGGCCATGGGAATGGTGAAGGCCATGTCGGAGCGGAGGACCAGCTGGTTGGGGAGACCGCTCTCTTCGGTGCCGAATAAAATGCCCACCTTCCGTAAGCCTGCCTTTCGTTCTTCCAGGAATGTACGCAGGTCCCTGCTGGAATGGTAATCGTGCTTGGCGCTCCGCATTTTAGCGGTGGTGCATACCAGCAGGTCCAGGTCGGCCACAGCCTCCTCCGGATCGTCGTAAACGGCCGCATTTTCCAGGATCTCACGGGAGCCGTGGGCCATCATCAGGGCTTCTTCAGCCAGGTGGTCGCAGGGCCGGATCAGCCTGAGATGCCGGAATCCCATGGTCTTGAGGGCCCTTGCGGCTGCACCCACATTGCCCGGTTCCCCCGGCCGGTAGAGTATGAATACGATTTCCAAGAATGGAAAGAATTGCAGCTGTGAACTTGATATGAACGATACAAGATACGCAAAAACGGGGACTACATCTGGTCCAGGTGACGGATGATGCGCATGCCGCGCGATTTGAAACCGGCACTGTGGTGGAGGATCTGGTCCCCGATCACCGTCCTGAGCTCATCTTTCAGTTCCGGGTAAAGGAGCACGTGGTTGTAAATGATCTGCATGGCATGCACCTTGACGGCCACAGGGTAGGGTTCGGAGACCATATAACCGAAACAAAGGTCCACCAGCAGGCCCTGGTCACCCTCCGGGATCTCATAACGGCAGAGCATTCTCAGCAGGGAACGGATCACTCCCGTTGAGGTGATCCCGGGCAGCCTGCGGATGATCCGGTGAAGATGGCCGGCCGCCAGCCCGGGATGCTTTTCGGCGCAGCCGTCCAGGATCCAGGCAGCCCTCCAGGCAAGCGGATCCTGCTCTTGGAGGGTCATCTCCAGCAGCGATTCGAAACTTTCGGCCGATCGTCCCACCTCCCGGATGTAAACCTCTTTCTCAAATCCCGAAGGGATATCAGCCAGCAATGATTTGAAATCCATGCTGTGGATTCTTGCCGATACAGGTGTACAGTCTATTCCGTGTCCCCCTCTCCGGACTGGCCTCCCACAGCCTGCCGCATGGAAATCACCGAGTAATTCCTGGTGGAGATCGCATGGGAGTGGTTCATGTCGATCCCGGTCACCTGCATGACAACCCGCTCTTCATCCTCCTTGTCCAGGTAGTCATACTCCATCACCATGCCGTCCAGGCCGGAAGCATAATGGAAGGAAGATCCGAAGGCCTGCTGGTTCATGAGCATTTCCTTGCGCAGTTCCTTCCCCAGTTTTTCGGAAGCCCACATGCGTGTCACGGAAGTCTCGTCATCGATCAGGTATTCTTCACAGGTGTATCCCAGGATCTGTTTTGTCTTCCCTGTTTTGTATTGCTTGTAGTTCACCGCTTCACCTTCGGCCTGCTGTGCTTCCGCCTGCTCTTTGACTGTCTCTTCATCCACGCGGAAAGCCATACCGGTTTTCTCCCCGTCCGAATCGGTGAGCATCAGCATGGCACTGTTCCTGGAATCGAAAAGGAAAGTGAGCCGGTCCCCCTTGTCGGCGGTCACCATGGCATAATCCTTCGACCCCTTGTTGAAATAGGTATCATACATCACCTTATCATCCAGTTTCCCGTTCTTTTCATAATTGGAGACCTCCATCTGCACATAGGCGTCAAAACTGTAATTTGATTCGTAGGCCACATTCCCCTTCAGTCCCAGCGCATCCAGGTAAACATCGTCCATGGTCCGGTTGGGAGATTGGTCAGGTTCACGGCCTTCCTCCACGGCCTTGACGCTGTCCGCCTCGGCCTGGTCCTCGAGGACTTTTTCGACGATTTTGTTCCTGACGATACTCCGCAGGCTCTGCGCCCGGATCTCCCGGAAGGGGATGACCAGGGCCAGGATCGATACAATGAGTAAAATCTTTTTCATGGCATTTTATTTTAAATTGTTGAGGTATGGCAACAGATCTGTCCGGCGCGGACAGGATGCAATTTACTAACTATATCACCGATCTGGTAAAATCAGGTTTTGAATTTTGACCACCTCATTGATTTTGTATGCCAATGCAGGGGGATATGGCTATCTTTACCGGAACCATCGGGAGCAGGAACTGTGCAATTTGACCGGCAACTGATACACGGACGGCTGATCAGGCGTTACAAACGCTTCCTGGCGGATGTGGCTTTGGATGACGGGAGGGAAGTTACGGCCCACTGCACCAATTCGGGTTCCATGAAAAGCTGCCTGGAGGAGGGGGCGCCGGTCTACCTCTCGCCCGTGGCAGATCCCTCCAGGAAAACCCGGTATACCTGGGAGATGATCAGGATCGGGGGCGACTGGGTGGGGATCAATACTTCCCGCCCGAACCAGCTTGCATGGGAATGGATCAACCGGGGACTGATCCCGGGACTGGAAGGGATCCGGGAGCTGAAAAGGGAGGTGAAGTGGGAGGACAGCCGGTTTGATTTGTACGGGGAGGGAAAAGACGGGAAATGTTTCATCGAGGTGAAAAATGTGACGCTGAAGGAAGGGGAGCTTGCGCTGTTTCCCGATGCGGTGACCATCCGGGGGCGGAAACACCTGCAGACACTCATCAGGGCAAGGAGGGCCGGCTTCAGGCCGGTGATGCTCTATGTGGTCCAGCGCATGGATGTGAAGATGTTTTCTCCGGCAAGGGAGATTGATCCTGATTACGGGACAGCACTGGATGAAGCGGTGTGGCGGGGAGTGGAGATTATGGCCGCCCAGGCCCGGGTGAGCCCGGACGGAATTGAATTCCACAGGATGCTGCCGGTGGTCCTGTGATCCCCGCGCGTGCTACAGTACCTCGGCTGCCTCGATGTGCGTCAACCCTTTTTCCTCTGCATACTGGTATGCCTGGTGCATGAATGCCTGCAGCCTGAGATCGATGGAAGCGTCCTCCTGGCCGTCATAGGCAATATTCACGTAGGGTATGTTGTGCTTGTCCTTCCTCAGCTGGTCCGACAGGGAAGTCACCAGGGTACCGGGCAGGCAGGTGAAAGGAAGGATGTTGGCGATACCCGAGATACCCTTGTCCGCCAGGATGGCGGAAGTCCCCAGGTTCAGGGCCGGGTCTCCGTCATAGTGCCGGTGTACATAGGGCCCGCAGGCATTGAGCATATCCTTGACAGCCACCTCCTTATCCTCATCGAACAGTCCGTGGAACTGACGGGACATTTTCCTGGCCACATACTCCTGGGAGATTTCCTGGATCTTCGATTTGATCACCCCCTTGAAATCCCGTTTCCATTTGCTGTCACGGGTGTACCGGATGGTGGAATAGGAAAGCCATTCGGCAAAAGGTGCGATCCAGGTCTCCGCCCCGAATTTTTCAAGTCTCTCCACCAGGTGCGCGCTGCAGAACGGGTTGTCCCGCATGAAGATCTCGCCCACGATGGCTACCACCGGCTTTCTTTTTCCGTTGGAAAGCGGGATCTGCGTGAATGCGTAACCGATCTTTGCCAGTACATCGGTCAGGTCCCTGCCTCCGTTCTCCATACACGTTACCAGGTCCGCCAGGCCCTGCTGATACACCTGGTCGGTATTGCCGGGGATCAGTTCGTAGGGTCTCCTTTCCTGTTTCAGTTTCCGCAGGATGTCCACGGCCAGGAAACCTTTCCAGGCGTTGAGCCGGAACTTTGTTCCGTGTCCGGCCGAAATGTCCTCATAGGAGCTGTCATTGCTGGGTGCGATGATCTCGGTCTTGTCAAATCCCAGCCGGTCGAACAGTACCCGCTGGAATCGGTTGTACTGGCCGAACCTGCAGGGACCATTGTGATCGGGCATGAAGAAACTGACTTTGGCCGGATCCACTCCGGGTTCCATGAGCTTGGAGAGGAAACTCCCGGTGGTGGCGATCATGGGGAAACATTCCCGGGCCGATGTATATTTCCTGGCCAGGTCGAGTTCTTTCTGGGTCTGTACGGGAAGCGATTCCGAATTGATCCCGAAACTGCGACAAACTCCGGCGATCACATAGGAAGCATCGTTCATGTAAGGGAAATAGAGCACCCTGTCCTTCATGGGCGATCCTTTCCCGACCCTGGGGACAAAGACCTGTTTTTTCTTTTCCTTGATCAGCTTGGATCCTTTCAGGCTGTCTAAAAATGCCTCGTACCGGGTGATCATCCCCGCATCCGCACTGTGTTCGTCGATCTCGATCTCCATGTAGGGTTTCCCGGCCATTTCCTCGTGGACAAAATGCGCTAAGAATGAATCGGGTCCGCAACGGAAATTACCCATGTAGACTGCGTGGAGGCGGGGATCCCGGGCAACGATCCGGGAGGCGGCTAGGATGCGCTGACCGTTGGGCCAGTACATCTTATCGTAGTCTTTTGTGATATGCTCTTCATGAAGCGGGAGGTAATCTGTGGGGATCGGAAGCACATCCAGGTTGATCAGCTTCTCCACCATGCTCAGGTTGAGGGCAGGGTCGCCTGTATTGTAGGGCCGTCCCAGCACCACCACCGTCTCCCGGTCCTCCGGCAGGCTTGCCATCACTTCGCGTCCCCGCAGTTTGACCCGCTCCTCGAAAGCGGTCTGTTTCATGTCCGCTTCCTTCATGGCCGCCGCGATCTGCTTCCTGCTGAATCCGAATTTCTTTCCGAAGTAATCGTGCAATTCCTTCTCCGCCACCTTGTTCCCGTAACGGAAGTTCAGCGTCGGGGTGAGCAGTTTGTTTTTCTGTTCTTCGGGCAGCGAGGCACGAACCATGAACGGGACCGTCTGTACCCAGGGACAATTGCAGTTGCTGGTAGGATTGTCCGCAGCGGCTTTCACATTGATGATGAACGGGGTGAACACATAATCCGCCTGTCCTTCGAGCAGTTCGTAGATATGTCCGTGCATCACCTCAACCGGGAAACAGGTTTCCGCCACAATCAGACTGAGTGATTTCTTGATCGTCTGGTTGTTGGTCTCCTCGGAGATGATCACGTTAAACCCGAGCTCCCTGAAAAAAGTACTCCAGTATTGGAATTCCTGGTAAAACACCATCAGTCCCCTGGGAATCCCCACGGTAATCTTTTCAGGATCATTCCCCGGGGTGAATCCGTCCGTCAGCATCCCGATCCGCTCCTCAAAATAGTTGGGGATCCCTTCCCCTTTCCCTTTTCGTTCGTCCAGTTCGTATTTCTCGCAGCGACCTCCATAGTAAAGCGGCTTTTTCTCTCCCTGGATCCGTATCCTTCTGATCTCGCACTGGTTGGAGCAGGCTTTGCAGGTAAAGCGGTCCACCGTATATGGGATCTTGCTGATATCCCAGCCCTTGAACCGGGTTTCCAGGTTGTTCTCCTTCACATAATCCCGGGCGAGCATGGCAGCCCCGATGGCGCCCGTCACATCAAAATGGGGCGGGATAAAGATCTTCTTGCCCGTGACCTTTTCAAAGGCGGCCACCACGGCCCGGTTGTTGGTGACCCCGCCCTGGAACAGGATGTGGTTCCCGATCCGTTTCTTCCGGACCACCTTCTGGATATAGTTATGGACGATGGAGTAGGCGAGTCCCCCCACCAGGTTGGGCGTTTCCACCCCACGCTGCTGAAAGGCGTTCAGGTCCGATTCCATGAACACGGTGCACCGGTCTCCCAGTCCCGCCGGCCTGTCAGCCCCCAGGGCCAGTTCCCCGAATTCCTCCACGATGTTGATCTCAAGCTTTTCTGCCTGCTCTTCCAAAAAAGAGCCGGTCCCGGCGGCACACACCTTGTTCATCTCGAAATCCACCACCACCCCGTTGTCGATGCTGATATACTTGGAGTCCTGTCCCCCGATCTCAAAAATCGTATCCACTTCCGGATCAAAGGCAATGGCAGCAGTTGCCTGGGCCGTGATCTCGTTGCGGATCACATCGGCTCCCACGAAATCACCCGTGAGGTATCGACCCGAACCGGTGGTGCCGGCTCCTTTCACAACGACCCTGTCGCCCACCTCGTCGAATATTTCCACCATTCCCTGCCTGATGGCTTCAAGGGGTTTGCTGGCCGTGGGAAGGTAACGGCGGGCTATCACCCGGTTGTGGTCGTCGATCAGCACCACGTTGGTGCTCAGCGAACCGATGTCCAGTCCCAGGTAAACTTCGTATTTATCTTCGGAGACAGGGAGGGGGTAAACCTCCTTGTTGATGTTGGATTCAGGAGGAGTAAGGGGTTCGAAGGAATTACCCTTGGATTTTTCCCCGTTGAGATATGCCTCGAGTTCGGTTGTCCCTTTGTAGGGTTCCTGCCCGTTCCCGTTATCCAGATTATACAGTACCGCACCGATGGCGCCCATGGACCTGTTGTGCTCGGGGATCAGCAGGTCATGCTCACCTGCTTTGAGCTGTTCCCGGAAAGCCCTTACCATCCCGATGTTGGAAGAAACACCTCCCTGGAACATGACCGGGAACCGGATGGTTTTCCCCCTTCCCAGTGAGCTGATGAAATTCCGGGCCACCGCAAAACATAATCCGGCCACAATGTCATGCACCGGTGTGGCGATCTGCTGCAGGTGGATCATGTCGCTTTTGGCAAATACACTGCACCGCCCGGCAATGCGGGGAGGATTTTCGGATTTCAGGGAAAGTTCTCCGAATTCTTTTTCGATGGAAACCCCGATCCGTTTTGCCTGCTGATCCAGGAAAGAGCCCGTACCGGCCGCACACAGGGTATTCATTTCAAAGTCGGAAAGCCTGGAAGCGTCACCATCCAGAGCATCCATGAAGATCAGTTTGGAATCTTCACCCCCCATTTCAATGATCGTCCGAACCTGGGGATACAATTTAGAAACGGAGGTCGACTGGGCCACGATTTCGTTCACATAACTGCCGCCGATCAGTTCTGCAGCCAGTTTGCCGCCCGTTCCGGTAAAACTGAGCTCCCCGAACTGGTCCTCGGTGTATATCTCTCCAAGAATATCCAGGATCTCCTTCAGCTTCCTGAAAGGTTTGCCATGGCAGTAATCATATCGCTCCAGGATGATATTCCCTTCGGAATCTGTGACTATGGTATTGATGGAGATGGACCCGATATCAAATCCGAAATGGTAAGATTGGCTCATAAAGGCGTTTTAGGGTATAAAAAGTCTCTAACCAACTCTGTTGTGAGAGCAAAATAAGGAAAAAAAACCATGAAGGCGAAGGAAAGGAGGAAGAATATGGATTTTATTTATAATCTATATAAATAAGCCGCAGCTAAAGTGTGGAAAGGAATTCCACCACCCTCTGGCTGTCCCCGGCTGCTTCCACCTCCGGGTCCTTGTAGATCAGCGTTCCTTTTTTATCCAGGATGAAGGTCCACCGCTGGATGGTGGTTCCGCGGTCAATATCCCATGTTTTGCCCCCCAGTTCTGTCTGGTTATGTCCCCCGTCCCTCCTGGGCACCCCGAACAGGTCGGCAATTTCGCCCGATGCATCCGACAGCAGCCTGAAATTGATGCGGTGCTCCTTCGCGAATAGCTCCAGGGTTGCGGGACTATCGCCGGAGATACCCACCACCTGCGCGCCCACTGCCTCCAGGTCACCTTTCTGATCCCTGTAACTGCAGGCCTGAGCGGTGCATCCGCCGGTGAATGCGGCCGGATAAAAATAAATGACAAGGTATTCACTCGTCTTGAGGTTCTTTTTCAGGTTCCAGGCCGAACCCTCCTGGTCAATGGCCGAAAAATTGGGAACCTTCCCGCCCAGCTTTACCTGGGAGGTCGCAAGGCTTGCGGTCATCAGGAAAATGACGGCAACCGGGATTATTCTTTTCATGGGCTCAAGTTTTTTTGGTTCATGGACCTATAACAAATATCGAAGGCTTAAAGTTAGGAAAATAGACAAATTGATCCGTTTTTCGTAGTTTTATTGGAGCTGACCCAATCAGATCCTTTCATGTATCCGCTGAATTTGCTCATCTGCCTTTCGGTGGCATACCTGGCGGGAAGCATCAATTTCGCCATCCTGATCTCCCGCTGGGCAAAAGGCATTGACATCAGGCAGGTGGGGAACAGGAACCCGGGAACGGCAAACGTGGGAAGGGAAGTGGGGAAAGGCTGGGCGGGACTTGTATTCGTGGGCGATATGGCCAAGGGGATCCTTCCGCTGGTCCTGGCAAAAGTGTGCTTTTTCCCGGGAGAGAACGCCCTCGATTATTTTGCCCTCTTTTTGACGGGAATGGCTGCCATTGTAGGTCACTGCTGGCCGCTTTTTTTCCGGTTCAGGGGGGGCGGGGGACTGGCGACTTCCATCGGGGTCTACATGTTTTTCATCCCCGTTGAATTCTTCCTGACCCTGCTGATATGTTTTGGAGCGAACCGCCTGTTATTCCGCGAAAAAAAATACGCGGTGGGTCAGCTCGTTCCCATGTGCTTTGTCCCCCTGGCGCCGGTGCTGACACTCATCAGTACACTCTTTCTGGAAATTCGGATATCCAGTCGCCTGGTGATCGGCGGATACCCCTGGTACCTGGTGGCGGGGGTGGCCCTCCTTTCTGCATACATTTTTATGATTAACCTGAATATCGTTCGGGGAAGGTTCTCAAAGGGGGGACCGGACTGAAATTAAACAATGGCCTGAAAAACATATATCATGGACACGGAGCTGTATTTGCTGATCGTAACGGCCGCGCTGGTCCTCCTGTCTGCCGTTGTCTCAAGGAACTGCCTGATACCTGCCCTGGTCCTTTTCAGCTACCTGGTGATCATGCTCCCTGTTAGGTACGGCCTTCAGACGTGGGTGATTATAACGGCAGGAATCCTCCTGCTGGCTTTTACCGGCATCTTCTTGCTCGCAGCAGGCAAAAACCTGTTCACCGCCGGGCAGGAGACGGAAGTGATCAGGTGGCGGATCATTGCCCGTCCCTTTGCGCTTCTCTTCATTCCCATTCATGTGTGGCTGGGGGACAGGGTGCTGCTTTACCTGCTGGGAGTGCTGGCCATGATTTTTATTGCTGCTGACCTTTACCGTCTTTTTTCAAGGCGCCGGCTGGCCCTGTTTTTTAAGAAAACCGAGATCCAGCGTTTCTCCTCCATGACCTCCTTCCTGGTGGCCGTATTTATCATCTTTCTCCTGTTTCCTCCGGAGGTGAGCTACCTCTGCCTGGCATTTATCGTATGCGGTGACCTGGCGGCCAAGATAGCCGGACTGAAATTCGGGCGGATCAGGCTCATCCACGGAAAGACCCTGGAAGGATCGCTGGGATTCCTGACAGGTTGCCTTTATGCAGGATCGGTGATCTGCGTGATCTTCGGATTTCCCTGCTCCTACCTGCTGATCGGTGCCCTGTGTGCCACCCTGGCCGAACTGTTCACCTTTCATATGGACGATAACTTCACTGTCGGTGTCCTTACCGGCGTCACCCTGCAGGCGCTGCATTACTTCCTGGTGATCTGACACTTAATCAATAATTTTAATCATTTTCCTTTTTTTTGTGCAGACAATAATGTAAATTGTTCTACAGCCTGTCTTTGTTGGGATATTTGGTTGAAATAGAAACATAAATACCAAATATAGAAATGAAAAGGATCATTCTTGTTGTTATCGCAACCTTCAGCTTCAGCACTGCACTTTTAGCTCAATTTGATGTCAGTCCGGACAGCAGGAGTGTCAGTGCAGAGGCAGGTACTACAAGTTTCTCCGTAAGTGCACCTGTGGATTATAAATGGGCAGTTGAAGATAATGCCTCCTGGTTAACCGCGACTTTAACCAGTACAACTGTCATCAGCGTCAGCTATGAGGCAAACCCTTCGACAAGTTCCCGTACAGCCTACATCAAGGTATCCGGTCCCGGAGTTGAAGAAATCGTGACGGTAATTCAGGCAGGAGCCACGGCCTATCTTGATGTCAGTCCGAATAACAGGGATGTAAGTTCTGAATCGGGTTCCACAACCTTTGTAGTAAGCGCAAACGTGGATTGGAGCGTTACGGAGAGTGCTTCATGGTTAAATGCGACCAAAATCGACAGGAGTTTAATAGGCGTCACTTACGATGCCAATACATCGGTAGTAGGCCGTACGGCTTACGTGACGGTCCAAGGAGCTGGTGGAGTTCAGGAAGTCGTAACTGTTTGTCAATCAGGTGTGGCTGCATATTTTGATGTTTCTCCGGACAGCAGAAGCGTAAGTTCGACAGCAGGTAGTACAACCTTCAGCCTAAGCACGAATATTACGAATCCATTTTGGATCGTGGAAGATAATGCTACCTGGTTAACAGCTACCAAAACCAACGAAAATACGATCGGGGTTACTTATAATGCGAATACGTCGACTAGTCCCCGCACGGCAAGTATAAATGTTTTTATGCCCGATGGACCAGAAGGTGAAATTCTTTATTCTGAAACGGTAACAGTGACCCAGGCAGGTGCGGCAGCCTATCTGGATGTGACTCCGGACAGCCGGAGCGTGGGAGCTGCATCGGGCTCCACAACCTTCAGCGTAAGTACAAATGTGACGTGGAGCGTGGCAGATGATGCTACTTGGTTAACCGCAACCAAAACAGACGGGAGCACCATCGGTGTCAGTTACAATGCCAACACATCAACCGGCTCCCGCACGGCGAACATAACGGCCACAGGAACCGGGGGAGTGTCTGAAACCGTGACAGTGACCCAGGCCGGTGCGGCAGCCTACCTGGATGTGACTCCGGACAGCCGGAGCGTGGGAGCTGCATCGGGATCCACGACCTTCAGCGTAAGTGCAAATGTGACGTGGAGCGTGGCAGATGATGCTACCTGGCTAACCGCAACCAAAACAGACGGGAGCACCATCGGTGTCAGTTACAATGCCAACACATCAACCGGCTCCCGCACGGCCAATATAACGGCCACAGGCACCGGGGGAGTGTCTGAGACCGTGACGGTGACCCAGGCCGGTGCGGCAGCCTATCTGGATGTGACTCCGGACAGCCGGAGCGTGGGAGCTGCATCGGGCTCCACGACCTTCAGCGTAAGTGCAAATGTGACGTGGAGCGTGGCGGATGATGCTACCTGGCTAACCGCAACCAAAACAGACGGGAGCACCATCGGTGTCAGTTACAATGCCAACACATCAACCGGCTCCCGCACGGCGAACATAACGGCCACAGGCACCGGGGGAGTGTCTGAAACCGTGACGGTGACCCAGGAGGGTGCGGCAGCCTTTCTGGATGTGAGTCCGGACAGCCGGAGCGTGGGAGCTGCATCGGGCTCCACGACCTTCAGCGTAAGTGCAAATGTGACATGGAGCGTAACCGATGATGCAGCCTGGCTAACCGCCACCAAGACCGACGGGAGCACCATCGGGGTCAGTCACAATGCCAACACATCGATCGGCTCCCGCACGGCGAACATAACGGCCACAGGCACCGGGGGAGTGTCTGAGATCGTGACGGTAACCCAGGAG
>Ga0209205_1000088_pt1 | contig 16748 bp, 10 predicted proteins | sample ZodSprso05mmetaG_FD_184133 | JGI IMG/M metagenome (GOLD analysis project Ga0209205, IMG submission 184133) | Hot spring sediment microbial communities from Zodletone spring, Oklahoma to study Microbial Dark Matter (Phase II) - Zodletone Spring... ... | reverse complement strand
CTCTACCGATCTCTGGGACTATCCGTACGAATTCACGCATAATTATACCATTGAACTGGAATCAGCTTTCGCCGCCCAGGGAAATTTGACCGGAATTGCATGGGATGGGAGTTATTACTGGATGATATACTATGAAGAACTGGGGGGATTCTATGATAACAACCAGTTGACCCTGGTAAAATATGACCATGAACAGGGGGCGACACTGGATACGATCGTTTTTAATGAGTCAAACTATTCTTCTTATGGGATCACATGGGACGGGTCGTCTGTCTGGATCAGCTTTGGAGCCTGTATCCGCGCCGTGGATCTAGAAACAGAGAAACTTGACAGAACTTATTGTGCGGGTGAGGCTATTGCTGACCTGGCCTGGGGGAACGGAAACCTATTATTGCTGGATAACTGGAATAAAGTGATATTGTTAAATCCCGTAAATGGGAGCATCAACGGACAATTTCCGACTCCTTTTACTGAGATCGGCTTCAGCGGGGAAAGGGGGATTGCATACAGGGATGGCGAGATCTGGATCATCAATAACTGGCACAATGAAATATGCATACTCGATGATTCCGGGAAACATATTGGAGTTGTGGAAGTTGACTTCCTGCAGGATGATATAATCAGCGGTTCATATAGCATGCCCATGTGTTTTAATGGTGACAGGATTGTAATCGCTTTTAATTCACAGGTAAGAATTTATACCATTCAACCCATCGAATAGATCACCGGTATTCCCTGAACATTCCGTCACGCACAGGATGCTTTCCAGCGTATTTCAAAGGATCAGATACAATGTCTGCGCAACCAGGAAACAAACGATGATGGCGATCCCCAGCGGGATCAAATTCGACAGGAGTGTCCACCTGGAACTCCTGGTCTCTTTCCAGATGGTCAGGGTGGTTGTGCTGCAGGGGTAATGTAGCACCGAAAACAACATGATGCTTACCGCGGTAACGATGGTCCACCCGTTATCCTGCAGCAGCTGGCCCAGCCTTGCCGTATCATCCATATCAACCATCTGTCCGGTTGCAAGGTATCCCATCAGGATGGTCGGGATCACGATTTCATTGGCAGGGATCGCAATAATATAGGCCAGCAATATCATCCCGTCCAGTCCCAGCAAAGCCGCAAAACCATCCAGGGATCCGGCTGCCCAGTGCATCAGCGACTGATCACTGACCTCAATGTTCCCCAGGATCCAGATAAGGCCTCCGGCCGGTGCCGCCATCATCACAGCCCTGCCAAGGACAAAGATCGTCCGGTCGATCAGTGACCTGTACAGGATCCGGAGTACCTGCGGTTTCCGATAAGGAGGCAGTTCCAGGATGAATGAGGAGGGCTCTTTTTTCAGCAGGGTCGTACTCAGCATTTTGTTCACCAGGAAAGTGATGCCGATCCCGACCAGGGTGACACCCACCACTGCGGAAACCGAAACCACGGTGGCCAGTGCGGGTGATACCAGCGAACCCACGAAAATGGAGGCAACGAGGATCAGGAGCGGCCACCGGCCGTTGCAGGGGACAAAATTGTTTGTAACGATGGCGATCATCCGTTCCTTCGGGGAATCAATGATCCGTGTGGAAATGATGGCTGCCGCATTGCAGCCGAATCCCATGCCCATGGTAAGCGCCTGTTTTCCGTGGGCGCCTGACCACCGGAACAACCGGTCCAGATTGAAAGCCACCCGCGGGAGGTACCCCAGGTCCTCCAGAAATGTAAAAAGCGGAAAGAATATGGCCATGGGAGGAAGCATGACCGATATCACCCATGCCAGACCCTTGTATACCCCGTGCACAAGAAAACCAGTGATCCACCAGGGCACCTGCCACCGGTCGAACAGTCCCGCCCAGGCATCTTCGATCCAGAACAATCCTTTGGCAATCAGTTCAGAAGGATAATTTGCCCCCGCAATGGTAATATAAAAGATCAGGAAAAGGAGCAGCAGCATGATGGGAAGCCCAAGGATGCGCGAGGTGACGATCCGGTCGATTTTCTCCTCTGTGGTTTTTTTCTCCCTGTCCCTGTGGAATACTGCCTTCGCGGCAATGGCCGATGCCTGCCGGTGTATATTCACCGACAGTTCGTCATGCAGTGAAAATCCCATCTTATCCCTTGCCAGCTGTGCTTTCAGGACCAGTTGCCGGAGCGATTTCAGGTCATCCGACTTTTTTTGCCCGTTTTTGTCCGTCCCGGCGATCATGGATTCAATTGTACCAATCACCGAAGGATCCCCCTCCATCAGGCGAAGCACGATCCACTCAATGCCAGACTGAGCAGGGAACAGCTCTTTCAGGGCATTACCCAGCGAATCCATTTCCTGCTTTAGTACTTCCGGGTAATCCACGGCGACTGACCGGGGCGGATTAGGATCGCCGATAACCCTGACCATGGTCCTTTTCAGCCTGTCGATACCCTGCTTCCTGGACGCGGAAATATCCACCACGGGAATTCCCAGGTGTGATTCAAGGATGCTTGTCCGCACGTCTATACCCTTTCGCCTGGCTTCGTCGCTCAGGTTGCAGACAAGGATTACCCTGGACGTGATCTGCAGGATCTGTAATGCAAGGTGGAGGTTTCTCTCTATGGCAGTGGAATCTGCCATCACCAGCACCAGGTCCGGGTGATTAAAAATCAGGTAATTCCTGGCAATTTCTTCATCCTTTGACCGGGAAAGCAGAGAATAGGTCCCCGGAAGATCCAGCAGGTTGAACTTGATGCCTTCAAAGCGAAAGGAACCTTCTGCCCGGGTAACGGTCTTCCCCGGCCAGTTCCCCGTATGCTGCTTCAACCCGGTGAAAAGGTTGAAAAGGGTACTCTTCCCCGTGTTGGGATTCCCTGCCAGGGCAACTGTAACTTCCCGGTCAGCCATTTTTTAAAAGGATTTTCCTTGCCTCGTCACTGCGCAGGGCAATGGTTGTATTCCTGATCCGGTAGGAAGCGGGGTCACCTGAAGGGGCGATCATGGTTTTTTCTATTTCTGTACCGTTTGTGAAGCCCAGATCAAGCAACCTTGAGCGAAGCATCCCGGTGGCGTTGATCTCATCCACCATTCCTTTTTCGTGTATTTTCAAATCTTCCAGTGTTCTTGCCCTGACCACCTCGATATTTGAAGCAATAAAATTGCTGACCACGGTTTTCTGTTGCCCCAGCTCCACTACCATGGAGTGATCATCTTTCAGCTTGTGATGAAGGAAAATGTTCTTCCCCAGGTAAAATCCAAAATCTGAGAAATATTCCATCAGGTCTCTTGACCGGTCCCTTACCCGCACGATGGTATACATTTCACCCACCTCACACTCAGCAAGAAGCTTTGAGTCCTGTATATCTGGGAAAATCCCTTCCTTATCGGGAATGGGATCCCCGTGCGGGTCGAACTGCGGATTCCCGAGAAATGCATCGATGCTGTCAATGAGCTTCTCAGAACTGCAATGCTCCAGGGTCTCTGCTTCATCATGTACCTGGTCCCACGATAATTTCAGCACCTTGTGGAGGAACATCTCCCAGAGCCTGTGTCTGCGAACCACCCTGATGGCCAGTTCCCTTCCCTGGCCGGTGAGCTCCACGGGTTTATAGGGCGTATATTCAACCAGCCCCTCCGCAGATAACCTGCGTGTCATCTCCGTGATGGAGGCCGGGCTGACCGACAACCTGGCAGCCATGGCCGATGTGGTAGCCTGCTGACCATCAAATTCAATATGCATGAGCGCTTTCAGGTAGTTCTCAACAGATACCAATATCATATCAAAATTATTTTTAGGTTACCCTAAAAACAAAATTAAGACTTTTACAGAATCAGGTTGGCATTTTTTAAATATTATTTATGGAATAGTTCGAAAAAAATCCAACCTGTTGCGGAAAGCTACGTCCATGCGACCAATCAGTGTTTCACAATCCGATGGAAATGCATGCCATCGGAGAGGCGGATTCCCAGAATGTAGATACCGGGGGAAAGGTGTTCAAGGTTCAGTTCGCGGGGATTTCCACCAGTATCTCCGGAAATCAGCAATTTTCCTTCCGGGGTATAGAGGCTGATCTGTGTGTCGGGTTCCAGTATACCCCGGTATTCGATCCACATACGGTCCGTTACCGGGTTGGGATAGACCCGGAGAACCGGACCGGTGCGATCAGGGGCAGGGAAGGCAGTTTCAGCCGCAGTGATCCGGTACAAAGTACCACCTGACAATGCGGCCACATATAATTCTCCGTTCCTGTCTTCCCCGAAGGTACTGAAAGTATTATCCTGGAACTGCCCGTGATCGGTTACTGCCCAGGTCCCGGAATGATCCTGTAACGACCAGATCCGGTTCCTGCAGTAATCTGCAAAGAAATAGTGCCCCCGCAGGGATGGATACTGTAACCCGCGGTAGACATATCCTCCGGTCACCGAACAGAATCCACCGGGATCATGGGTATATTCATGGACCGGAAATATATAATTGCCATTTTCCAGGCAATCTTCTGTATTATAGGGATTGCTGCCCTCATAGCAGCGCCACCCGTAATTTTCCCCTCCCGCACTTGCAGCCGGCTGAAAATTGATCTCCTCCACCTCCCGCTGTCCCACATCCGCGATCCACAGATCACCTGTTTCCCTGTCAAAGCTGATTCTCCAGGGATTCCTCAGTCCAAGTGCCCAGATCTCCTTCATGACCGAGTCGATTCCGGCAAAGGGATTGTCTGCGGGAACAGCATAGGGACTACCTCCATCCACATCGATTCGCAAGATTTTTCCCAGCAGGGTAGCAAGGTCCTGGGCCCGGTTACCCGGATCACCTCCGCTCCCGCCATCCCCCGTACTGATGTACAGATATCCGTCCGGACCGAACTTCAAATCGCCCCCGTTGTGATTCATGAACGGTTGTTCAAAACTGATGATCGGGAATTCACTCTCCTGATCGGCCTGACCGGGATTTGTTCCGGATACCGAAAACCGGGATACCCTGGTATTTCCATTCACATCTGTGTAATTCACATAAAAGAAGCCGTTTGTTGCATAATCCGGATGGAACGCCAGTCCCAGCAATCCCTGTTCATTACCCACAGCGGTGATTTGCCCGGCAATATCCAGGAATGGTTCCGGATGCGTGTTCCCGGATGAATCAACCACCATGATCCGGCCTTCCTGTTCCACAACAAACATCCTGCTGTCTCCGGCACTGGCAAGAGCGACAGGCCTGCTGAACCCATCCGCAAACACCTCAAGCCGTATCTGGGAAACGACAGAAGGGCTGGGAACGAACAGGATCGCGAGCATACAACAGGACCAGTGCAGAATTCTTGCCATTCAATAAATAAAAAAATGCGCGTTTCTTTTTATATCCATACTATACAAAACAAGCGGCCAAAATGTTCGTCAGATTTTACACGTACAGTCATGATTTTTAAATTTTATCAGGCGGGGACTGAAAAGAGTATGGCGGAAAGAAAAGAGTTTGGTTATATTTGAAATATGCAGTTCGCATCTGATATCAGTGAAAGTTGATCATGGAAAACCTGCTTACAGGGATTCTTCTTCTGCTGGCCTCTGGGGCCGGCTATATCCTTGCTTTCAGACTATTCGGTAAAAAAAGAACAGGTTTTTCCCTGATCATTCTGATGGGATGCGGATTGCTGCTCAGGATCTATACCGCCTCCGATCCGTTCCTTCACAATTGGGATGAAAGGTACCATGCGCTCGTGGCTAAAAATATCATCCAGCATCCCCTGAAACCGACCCTCTACGAAGAACCGCTGCTGGAATACGATTACAGGGACTGGACCCGGAACCATGTGTGGCTGCACAAGCAGCCTGTTCCGCTCTGGACCATGGCGGTCAGCATGTCCCTTTTCGGGACCAGCGAGATCGCCCTGCGTCTTCCCTCCATCCTGCTGACTACCCTGGGGATCTGGATCACTTTTGCCATCGGACGGCACCTTTTCAACCGAAGGATCGGATTCATTGCGGCCTTTCTCTATTCCATTCACGGTCTCATTATTGAACTTTCAGCCGGAAGGGTCGCCACAGATCATGTGGATATATTTTTCCTCTTTTTTATACAGCTTGCAGTCCTTTTTGCCATAAAATTCGCAGGGAACAAAAGCACACTGATGAACATATTCTGCGGGATCAGCATCGGGCTGGCCATCCTGTCCAAATGGCTTCCTGCGCTGATCGTGATCCCCATCTGGCTGCTGATCGTTCTCGACTCGGGAAAATTCACAACCAGGGAAATCCTGCTGAACCTTTCCTTGCTATGTTTGATCGTTGTCGTTGTCTTTTTACCCTGGCAGCTTTATATTCACCGGACCTTCCCCGTGGAAGCCCGGTGGGAGAGTCATTTTAATCGCATGCACCTGTCTGAGGAGCTGGAAGGGCATGGGAGACCTTTCCTGTTTCACTTCCACATGGCCCGGATCCATTTTGGAGAAGTAGTCTATCTGCCCCTTTACTGGTTATTCTGGAAATCATTGAAAAACTGGAGAAAACTGAAGCGAATGGTCCTCTCCGTATGGATCCTCATTCCCTATCTGTTCTTTACATTTGCGGCAACGAAAATGCAGGCATATACCCTGTTCACCGCCCCTGCCATCTTTATTGCCACAGCCCTTTTCTTGCATTACCTGTACGTGTACCGGAATCGCTTCCACTTCAGATGGATGCCCTGGCTGGTAATTGTGCTTCTGATCGCCCTTCCGGCAAGGTATTCCATTGAGCGTATCAAGCCCTTTGCCACTGTTGACAGCAGGCCATCCTGGGTCATGGCTTTAAAAAAGTTGGAGGCGGAAAACGAGAATTCCGTAATTTTCAATGTGGATTATCCGATCGAGGCCATGTTTTATACAGATTTTATTGCCTATGAAGAAATCCCTGATCTGCAAACGGTGGAACGCATCGTTGAAGCAGGGTACAGGGTTTTTATCAATGATAAGGGAATGGTGGATGATTCATTGCGCACGCTCCCTGATGTAGCCTTTGTCAATGTACACCGCGATTGATTGTATTTAGATAAGACACCCATATGGCACTTCTCATATTTTATCTTTTCCTTGCGCTTTTTGTTTCATTCCTCTGTTCGGTGATGGAAGCCGTACTGCTGTCCACACCGATCACCCATTTGAGGATCAAACAGAATGAAGGACAAAATTTTGCCGTACTTTTCCTGAAGCTGAAAACGAACATTGGCCGGCCCCTGTCGGCAATCCTCTCGCTGAATACGGTGGCACACACCATCGGTGCCGCGGGAGTCGGAGCACAGGCAACCCTGGTCTTCGGTGAACTGTATTTCGGATTGATTTCAGCGATCCTGACCCTGCTGATCCTGATCTTTTCTGAGATCATCCCCAAGACCCTTGGTGCCAGGTACTGGCGAAATCTTGCACCCCTGTCAGCCAGGATTATCCGGGGGATGGTGATCCTCACGTACCCCCTGGTGATCATGAGCGATTTCATTACGAAACTATTATCAAAGAATGCACAGTCGGACTCCATGAGCAGGGAAGAGATTTCAGTAATGGCCAAAATCGGAACCGAGGAAGGAATCCTGGAGGAGAAAGAGTACAGGATCATCCGGAACATTATCCGGATCAGGAACGTACTGGTATCCGAGGTCATGACTCCCAGGATCGTGGTGACCGTGGCGGATGAAAATATGAAGCTGGGGGATTTCCTGAAGCGCAGAGAATTTTTGTATTATTCACGGATCCCCCTCTATTCGAAGGATCAAGAGAATATCACAGGCTACGTGATCCGGCAGGCTGCATTTGAAAAACATGCCGGTGGTGAAACCGGCCTGAAACTGCGTGATATCCGGAGAGAAATCGTGGTGGTGCCCGAATTCCAGTCCCTTCTCAGTGTCTGGGAACTGCTGCTCGAAAAAAAGGAGCATATCGCACTGGTCGTGGATGAATACGGCGGTGTGGACGGGATTGTGACCATGGAAGATGTGATCGAGACCATCCTTGGACTGGAAATTGTGGATGAAAGGGACCGTATCACGGATATGCAGAAGTATGCACTTGATCGGTGGAATGAAAGGAAAGCCAAGTACAACTTCCTGAAGGAATCACAGGAAGAATGAGCCGTGAGGCGGAAACTCGCCGATCACTGTTGCTTCTGAAAATACACCCGTCAGCGCACACACCCCTGCCGCCCTGAAAAAATGATAACGGGGATATTCCGTTAAGTTCAGATACAGCAGGAAGAGATAATAACAGAACATTATAACAATCCAATGAACCCCGGCCTTCGGGCTATTTCTTATTTTCGGGAAACCGGTCTGTAATAAAACCGGATATGATGAAAATGGCAGGGATCGGCGAAAAAAGATTCATCATACGGATCATCCAAGAACTACCTGATTCCTGAACCGATGTCCGCAACATACCACCACAAGAAAAGAAAGGTCCGGTTCAGGATCTGCCTGTATGCAGGATCCCTTCTCATGATGTACTGCTGTGAACGGGAACCCGATTTCATCATCTATCCCTATTCCCAGTGGACCGTCGGCACACAGTCCCCCAATGCTGCCTGGAGTTACGGAAGCGGTGTCACATGCAACAATTCATTCATCAGGGCACCCGGGGAAGGAGAATGGGAAGCCTGGATTCAGCAGATCACACGCTACAGGGATACGGTCAGGATGAAACTGGGACTTGAGCCCCCCATGCTGCGCTGCACATTGCATGCAGAGGCACAGACACAGATACACTTTGACAAATTCGCCTACCAGCTTGAACTGAAACCAGGCGAGCCCATCCGGGTCCAGGGAAAATACAGCTCGCCCGCTGCCTCAATTACCCTGAGTGTGGGATATGACCTGAAAACCAGGGGTGAGGAGACCGGATATGTGGTCAGGCGCAGGATCCTTGAAACGGACAGCATCAGGCTTTCTTCATCAACGGGCTGGAACATGTTTGAAAGTACGTTTAGTGTCCCTTACTTTCAACAGGACAGCATGGCCATCGCACCGGTGATCAGTATCCGGTGCGGAAAAACGGACCGGTCCGCCGAGGTCCTGTTGAAAGATATCCGGCTCGGTGTTACAGGCAACCGGATCCGTGAGGACCTGATGGTCAGGATGCAGGAGTACCTGGAACGGCAGGCCGGGCAACGAGATACGAAAATTCCCGGGGAACTTTCCTGGAGCCATCAGAATTTCGTAATGGGTTTTGTATTCATCTGGGATACCGATTTCTGGGACCCAGGCAGGGGTGAATACAGGGTTGAGCAGTTCTGTCGGAAAATGGAACGGGAGTTCGGCGGGATCCAGTCAGTGATCCTGTGGCACAGTTACTCCAACCTGGGGATCGATGAAAAAAACCAGTTTGATTTCCTCGACCGGATGCCGGGAGGGCGGGAAGGTTTGAAAGAAGTTGTAGACCGTTTCCACCGGAATAACGTAAAGGTTTTCATGACTTACAATCCGTGGGACCTTGACACCAGGCGTCCTGCACATAACGATTTCAGGGAACTGGCCGCTGTTATCAATGACACCGGAGTGGATGGGGTCTACCTGGATACCTGGAGATCTTCCAGGGGGGTTATCTCCATCTTTGAATCGGAAAAATCCATCCGGGATGAAGTGGCTATGTATGGCCGGAGTGTGGCTTTCATCACCGAGATCCTGCCCGAACTGAAAGACCTTACCGGCCCGGATGCCATGACAGGTTCCTGGGGACAGGAGATCGAACCGTACCATTTTACGGACCTATCGCTCCTGAAGTGGGTGATGCCGGAGCACAAACAGTATTTTATCCGGCGAATGAGTGATGACAAAAAGCCCGTGCTGGCCCATGCATGGATTAATGGACAGGGCATCCAGGTGTGGGAGAACGTATTCGGAACCATGAACCTGTGGAGCGCTGCCCGGCGGCAAAATCTGCGTAAAATGAACGCCATCTGGAAGTGCTTTGGAAGTATGTACCTCACAGATAACTGGGATCCTTTCATCCTTCTTCCTGGTAGTCCGGTGCTGGCAAGCCGGTGGCATCTGGAGGGAAATACCATCACGAATTTCGTGGACACAACCAGGACAATGCATCAAGTAAACGTTGAAGTGAATCCTGATAATAAATTCAAATATTATGATTTATGGAATGGGGTTCGTCTTGATCCTGTGAAACACGGTGATTACTGTACAGTGAAACTGACCGTCCGGGATTTCGGGTGTCTCTTGCAAACAACCGGAGAAACCGCATCCCTGAAGGAACTGATAGAGATCCAGGCGAGGGAGACAGCCAGGATACTGCCCGACGAGGATCCACACGTGAAGGAGCTTTCCTTGAAAGCACCTCTCCGGTTCCGAGATGATACCCTGCGTTTCCCTTCCAGTCAGGCTGAAGATTCGGGATTCACGCCGTTGCTCAGTGAAGTAAAGGGAGGTGATTACGTTTTTTCCTGCAAACATCTCTGGCGGGAGGGAGGATGCTACCCCGACATGAATGCCAGTGGGAATCATGATGAAAGCCTGGTACGTGAGAACGGGACACTGTGGATCAAACACAGCCACCGGGAAACGATCGGTGATTTCAAGATCATGCCGGAAGCGGTCACCAATGACCAATTTGAACTTTTCCTGAAATCCACGGGTTATTGTCCGGAAGTTTCGGAATTTTTCCTGCATCACTGGGAAGGGGGAACATGTCCCGAGGAGATCCGTAACCAGCCCGTGGTCTATGTCAGCCTGGAAGACGCCCGGGCTTTCGCCACCTGGGCAGCTATGCGGCTCCCCACGGAATGGGAATGGCAACTTTCCGCCCGGCAGCTGGAAGAAGATTTCAGATTCAACGAGGTATTCGAGTGGAACGAAAGTGAACGCTACGACGGACACAACAGGTTCGTCACCCTGAGGGGAGGATGCACGCGATGGGTGATGCACAGTTCCTGGTGGTACCTTCCTGGTGCCCCGTACGGGCAATCCGTCGGGGGGTCACAGGAATCCACCTTTCACGTGAAGTATTTTTTGATGTATCCGGGTCTGGACAGAGCTTCCACCATCGGGTTCAGGTGTGTGGTTAAATAAATAATTGATATCTTCACGTTTATACTTTCCCCGTATGAAAAGATACACAATCCCGTTTCTCCTGCTTTTTGTTGTTTCCCTTTCAGGACAACCGCAGCTTACGCTGAACGAAAAGGAATATTTCCACATGCCAGGTCTGGACGTGACCGTATTCAGCGATTACTATCCCGAAGGCCATCAGTCCGGCGTTACAATCATCCAGCACGGGATACGCGTCGCTGCCAACGGGGACCTGCGCCTGGAGCCGTCCCCCGGCCAGTGGTCTCCCATTCCGGGTGCGGGGACCAGAACGGTGGATTCACCGGGACGGCAGATCACCCAGACCATGTGGTTCCCCGACTCGGCCAAAAACCGCAGGGGATTCAATCCAATCATATACCCCGACCTGGTTATTACCTACCGGATCCGGGTCACGGCCCTGGAAGGAAGCAGTTTCAGGGTGGATGTGGACCTGGAAAAGCCGCTGCCCGAATCATGGATCGGGAAAGTGGGATTCAACCTGGAGCTTTTCCCGGGAGACCTGTTCGGCAAATCCTACCTGTTGGATGATGCTTTCGGTATTTTCCCCGATCAGCCGGTCGGCCCCATGCAGGACTTCGATGGCGAACCGGTTACGGAACCGCTGGAACAGGGACATACGCTGGTGATCGCTCCGGAAGATCCGCTGCAGCGGATGGTGGTCATCTCGGAGGGGACTCCCCTTGAACTGCGGGACGGAAGATCCAATCACAACAACGGCTGGTTCATCGTCCGTAGCACCGTTCCGGCAGGCGCTACCACCTCGGCCATCGTCTGGACCATCACTCCCCACGTGGTGGCAGGATGGAAATACACCCCTGTGATCCAGGTTTCCCAGCTGGGATACCATCCCTTTCAGGAGAAAAAAGCTGTGGTTGAGATGGACCGCAATGACCGGGTTTCGGGGGAGTTTGAACTCTGCCGCCTTGAAATGGAAGGCCGGAAAACTGTTTTGGCCGGAAACCCTGAACCGTGGGGAAGTTTTCTCCGGTACAATTATGCAACGTTGGATTTTTCGCAGATCACCGCACCCGGGATCTACCAGCTAAAATACGCAGGCGTAATGTCCCACCCATTCAGGATCGCAGCGGATGTATACGATAAGAATGCATGGCAGCCCACCCTGGAATACTTCCTGCCGGTACAGATGTGCCACATGCGGGTGAATGAAAAATATCGCGTATGGCACGATCTGTGTCACGCTGATGACGCCCTGATGGCTCCACCCGGGATCAATCATTTTGACGGATATGTCCAGGGACCGGAAAATTATACCGCTTATGAACCCCTTCAGCCGGTTCCGGGACTGAACCGCGGAGGGTGGCACGATGCGGGCGACTATGACCTGCGCGTGGAATCCCAGGCAGGAACGGTATGGATGCTGGCATTGATGATCGAGGAATTCGGCCTCGATCACGATGCAACCCTGATCGATCCTGAAAAAAAGATTGTGGAGATCCATGTGCCGGATGGCCGCTCCGATGCATTACAGCAAATCGAGCACGGACTTGAAGCGATTCTGGGCGGATACCGATCCCTGGGCAGGCTCTACAGGGGGATCATCTGTTCCGAACTGCGCCAGTATGTGATGCTGGGTGATGCAGCTTCCATGACCGATAACATACCGGGAACGCAGGATGACCGATGGGTATTCACCGAGGTGAATCCGCGCAGGGAACTGCAGGTGGCAGCCGCACTTGCGGCAGCCTCAAGGGTTCTCGCTGATCCCAATCCGGCTCTTTCGGCGGAATGCCTGGAAGTGGCGCTGGCCCTGTGGTCGGCCGCATCCCCTGTCAGCGGAAATGATCCATCCAGGATCGTGGCGCTGTCCGAGCTGATCCTCACCACCCGGGATCCCATGCTGAAGTCGGCTTTTGTTGATCTGAAGGAACAAATCACCGGCAATATGAGCCGCTGCGGATGGGCGGTAGGTCATGTGATCCACGAAATCGATGATCCGCTGTTCCGATCTGAAATTGCCGCGGCGGTGCAATCATACCAGCAGCAATTGCAGTATGAGCAGCAAACGGATTCCCCGTATGGTGTTCCGTATCGACCTGATATCTGGGGAGCTGGCTGGAATATCCAGCGTTTCGGAGTGGAACAGTACTTTTTCCATCAAGGATGGCCGGAACTGGTGTCCACCAGATTCATCGAAAATTCCCTTCACTTCGTGCTGGGGGTTCATCCCGGCAGCAACAATGCTTCCTTTGCCTCCGGCGTGGGATCAGCATCCATCAAAGTGGCCTACGGTGTGAACCGGGCTGACTGGTCCTTTATTCCCGGGGGCGTGGTCTCGGGTACCACCCTGATCAGGCCAGATTTACCCGAACTCAAGACATGGCCCTTCCTCTGGCAGCAGACTGAGTATGTCATGGGCGGCGGCGCGACCAACTATATGTTCCTGGTACTGGCTGTAGATCGCTTTTACAGATCCCGCGATTAGCCCGGAAGAAGGCCTGGTTGTGCCGGAATCTAAAAAACGACTCCACCCGCATCCACACAGCCGGACCCGATCGAATAGTATGCTTTTTTTATGGCACTTAAATTTTTCTTTATTAGATTAGTGTGATCGCAAAATTACCCATTCTTCCAGTAAGTATCGGATAATGGCTGAAACATCAGATCCCATGCCGGGTAAAAGACTGGTCTCCCTTGACGCGCTCAGGGGATTCACCATCGCCGCCATGGTCATTGTCAATGATCCCGGTTCCTGGAACTATGTATACGCGCCACTCAGGCATGCCCAATGGAACGGTTGCACGGTTACAGACCTCATTTTTCCTTTCTTTCTATTTATTGTAGGAGTTTCCGTAGCCTTCGCATATACGAAGAGACTCCAGGCCAATGTGCCCCTGGGAAAGATCCACAGGAAGATTGTTATACGTGCCATCATTATTTATTTACTGGGGCTTTTTCTCTGGCTCTGGCCCGACTTTGATTTCAGCGCAATCCGGTGGACAGGGGTCCTGCAACGGATCTCGGTGGTATTCCTGGTATGTGCATTGCTATTCCTTCACACCGGCTGGAAGCAGCAGATATGGACAGGGGCAGCCATGCTGCTTGCATACTGGATCATTGTGGCCTATGTTCCTGTGCCCGGCATCGGCAGACCGGATCTTTCCGTACCGGAAAAGAACTGGGCCAATTACCTGGATACCCTGCTTCTTCCGGGTGTCCTGTGGCAGAAAACATGGGATCCCGAGGGGATCCTGAGTACTTTTCCCGCCATCGTTTCGGGAATCACAGGCATGCTTATCGGAAAACTCTACCTGGGTGTCAGAGACGAATACAGAAGACTGGCGTTCATTTTTTTCGCCGGATTTTCCATGTTCGTGATCGGGGGGATCTGGAACTGGTTTTTCCCCATTAACAAGAATCTGTGGACCAGCTCCTATGTCCTTTATACTTCAGGAGCCGCTGCCATGGCCCTCGCCGCATGTATGCTCATTGTGGATATTTGGAATTACAGCCGGTGGACCTTTTTGGGCAGGGTATATGGCGCCAATGCCATTGCCTCTTATGTGCTGGCAGGAATGCTGACCCTTGTTTTCTACGGAATTCGGATCGGCGGGGCATCGCTCAATGAATGGTTCATGAACGGATTTACCCAGCTGGGCTTGGATCCCAGGTTTGTCTCTTTACTCTATGCGTTGATCTATATGCTGATCATCTTTCTTCCCGCCCTTTACCTTTACAGGAAAAAAATCTTCATCAAGGTATAAATCCACAAAACTCATCGCATGACCCAATCAACCCGCCCCGGTAATGGAGATGCCGGCAGAGAAAAAGAGATCTTCCAGCCTTCGAATGATCTCATTAAACCGCATTCACAGGTGAGCGCATTCATTGAGATCCTGGAATTTGATGATCTGATCAAAAATAAAGAGATTGCAAAGATTCAGGTGTTCTTTGAACGGATTGCCCAGGAAATTTACGAAAACCGTAAGAAAAATTATACCTGGGGTTTCAGGGTCATTGAGCCGGAGTTCCTGAACTTCTGTAAACGGATTGTGCTCATCTCCAAACTGTATAAGGAGCAAGACCTGACTGAGCTTAACAGTGTGATATTTAAGCTTTTTGTCGAGTTTAACAACATTGTCCTTTCCACGGCCCTTCAAATGCATATCCCCATACGCGGAATCATCCGCATCGGAGACACGTACAGGGGTGTCGTTACCTCCAAGAAACCGGCCCTTATTTCAGGCAAGGATCCGCTGATCCTGGCTGATTTGCTGAAGGTATTCACCTTCGGGGAAATATTTCCCGAGGGTTTTACAGAGGGACTGATACCGGCTGTGGAAATGCCATACCATTTCGGGTACTGCCTGGGTGAATCTGTTGCCGAACTTCCCAATATTGATGCGGTGGGGATCTTTATGCCCGCAGGCCATCTATTCGATAAGACGGCCGATGTGACCATTCTGTCCAATATGATCGTGGAGACGGAAGTTCACGGAAAGGATTATTTTGCATGCAACTGGAAAACCTGGATACATGAACATTCGGGGAGCTCTGTGGAACAAATACTGGCATATGCAGCTGTGGAATCCGAGCAGGATGATTCACCCTTTGCCAGTTACTGGAAACACTTCATTGAATACTCCGGGTTCCTTCCCTAGGCTGACCCCGGATCCATGAGTTCATTGACGGCCGAAACCATCTCATTCTGTGTAAACGGTTTCTCTATGATCCGGGTGGCCCCGAATATGCTGGCGGTCTCCAGGTAATTTTCCGCCGAGATCTTACCTCCGCCCGACATGGCAATGATCTTCAGATGCGGATGGATCCGCTTCATCTCCCGGATGGTTTCCAGTCCCTCTTTTTCTGGCATAATGATATCGGTAATGACCAGGTCAGAAGGGTCCTTCTTAAACAAATCCATTCCCTCCTTGCCATTGGAGGCCAGGTCGGTTTCATATCCTGCCTTTTCCAGCATTTTTTTCAGCATCATCAGGATATAGGGCTCATCATCAATGATCAGTATTTTTGACATCAGGATGCTTTTTTCATGTGTTTATTACTTAAAACCTTGCGGATCAATTCACTGAATTCACTTAATATGATCGGTTTTGAAATGATATCCTCAATCTGGAAGCGTTCAATATCGCTTCTGGGGACGGAATCGTAGTATCCCGTAATGATGATTGTCTTCAGGTCGGGTCGGATCTGTTTGATTTTCCCTATCAATTCGGTTCCCGGCATTTTGGGCATGGCCTGATCGGTTACGAGCAGGTCATATTTATTGGGATCATTCTTGAACTCCTCCAGGGCCGTCAGTCCGTCTGTTCTGATTTCCACAGTATATCCGAGGCTCTCCAGCATTCTTTTACCCATGAAGGTGATCTCTTCTTCATCGTCCACGAAAAGGATACTGCCGTTTCCTTTTTTTATTTTGCGGGGAGTAGCAGTCACCCCGGAAATTTCCTCTTCCGAATGCTGCGGCAGATAAATCATGAATCTGGAACCTTTCTCAGGTTCACTTTCCACCTCTATGGCTCCATTGTAATTGCTCACGATTCCGTGGACCACGGATAGGCCGAGGCCCGATCCGGAACCCACTTCTTTCTTTGTAAAGAAGGGTTCGAAGATCCTTTCCATGGTCCGCTGGTCCATACCGTGACCGGTATCTGAAATCATCAACCGGACATAGGCCCCCTTCGAAAGTCGCACGGACCCGATCACCTGTTTCCCGTCAAGCTCCAGCTTATCCAATTTGACTTCCAGCAC
>Ga0209205_1000087_pt1 | contig 17044 bp, 11 predicted proteins | sample ZodSprso05mmetaG_FD_184133 | JGI IMG/M metagenome (GOLD analysis project Ga0209205, IMG submission 184133) | Hot spring sediment microbial communities from Zodletone spring, Oklahoma to study Microbial Dark Matter (Phase II) - Zodletone Spring... ... | reverse complement strand
GGCGGTGGCGGCGGCTCCTTCGGAGGAGGCGGTGCGGGGGGAAGCTGGTAAATTGGTGGAATGACTTTTTGAAAGATGGAACGTGTGATGAGAAGGTGCCTGTTTTTACTGATCCTGCCGGGTTTCGTCACCGTGTCTGCCGGCCAGGCAGATCCAGTCCGTGCAGGCCAGGCTGAGGCAGTTTCGGGCATGCGGGAGGATTCCCTGGCAGATCCCATCTCGCAGCGCAACACCTTAAAACTGCTGTTCACGGGAGATATCATGGGTCACGACTCCCAGATCGCATCCGCGCTTGCCCATGGAGGCGACCGCCACGACTACCGCCCCTGTTTTCAATATCTGGAACCTTACTTTACCGGTGCGGACCTGGTCATCGGCAACCTGGAAGTCACCCTGGCCGGTCCCCCCTACAAAGGATACCCCCAATTTTCCAGTCCGGATGAACTGGCCGATGCCCTCCTGGAGGCGGGTTTCGATGTGCTGATCACCGCCAACAACCATGCACTGGACCGGGGGGATGCGGGATTGCAGCGGACCCTCGGGGTGCTGGACCACCTTGGGATCCTCCATACGGGAACCTTCCGGGATGCGGGGGAAAGAGAGCGCTATTATCCCCTTGTGCTGGAAAAGAACGGGATCCGCATCGCCCTGCTGAACTATACCTACGGGACAAACGGATTGAAGGCGGAGAACCCGGTGGCTGTGAATTATATCGATACCGCACGGATCCGGACAGATCTTCAGAAAGCCGCCCTGGCTTCGCCCGACCTGACCATCCTTACCCTGCACTGGGGCAACGAGTACGAGCGTTCCGAGAACAGCAGTCAGAGGGAACTGGCCCGGTTCGCCCTGGCAAACGGGGCCGATGCGATCATCGGTTCCCATCCCCACGTGGTACAGCCAGTAAACGGAAAGGGAAAGGGGGAACTGGTGGCCTACTCACTGGGTAACTTCATTTCCAACCAGCGTCCCCGTTACAGGGACGGGGGCATCGTGTTTGAAATGGAGGTGATAAAAGACGCTGCGGACACGCGGATCGCCCGCCATGCATACCTGCCGGTATGGGTCCACAAGCCGCAAACAGAAAAGGGCACCCTCTTTACGCTGGTGCCCGCTGCCGTTGATTCTGCCGTATCATCCGCCCTGGATGTTTCACGGGAGGACTACATCCACCTGAAACGGTTCCATACCGATACAAGGATGCACCTCTGGGGCGTGGGGGAAGTGGAACCCTCCTGGCTGGATCCAGCCGAAGTCACCCGGACAGATCAGCCCTGATTCTCCTTCCCGCTCAATTCCGGATCCACCAGGATCCGTCCGCAGTATTCGCAGACAATGATCTTCTTCCTGGAAGCGATATCCAGCTGGCGCTGCGGCGGGATCTTGTTGAAACACCCCCCGCACGCATCCCTTTCCACAGGGACAACGGCCAGCCCGTTGCGGGCATTGGCACGTATTTTATGATAGGCGGTGATCAGCCGTGGTTCGATGATGTTCTTCAGTTCCTGGGAGCGTTTCACCATCACCTCTTCCTCTTTCCGGGTCTCCTCGATGATATCATCCAGTTCCTTCTTCTTGTTCTCCAGGTCCAGTTTCCGCTCATCCAGGACTTTGGTGGATTCATCGATCACCACCTTCTTATCATCGATCTGCGCGGCGAATTCCCGGATGCGTTTCTCACAGAGCTCGATCTCCAGGGTCTGGAACTCGATCTCCTTAGAGAGTGAGTCATACTCCCGGTTGTTCCGCACATTGTTCTGCTGTTCCTCGTATTTCTTGATCAAATCCTGGGCATTGGCAATCTCCTGCTTTTTGCCGCTGATGGACTTATCCAGGCTGTCGATGTCATCCTGGTATTTGGATACCCGGGTCTGCAGTCCTTCAATCTCATCTTCCAGGTCCTGAACTTCCAGGGGAAGCTCCCCGCGCAGGATCTTGATCTTGTCAATTGCGGTATCCACCAGCTGGAGGTCGTACAGTGCTTTCAGCTTTTCAGCCACTGTCATTTCAGCCACCTCGGCATGCTTGTTTTCTTTGGCCATGGATCAGAAATATTTAATTGGATTGGTATGTGTCTCCGATAAACGGATTGCAAATTTAGGGAATTTTTTCATAAGTAGGTCATAAAAAAGATCCCGTGTAAACTGTTCACTTTCATAATGCCCGATATCCATGACCACGATCCTGCCTTCCGCCCTAAAAAACTCATGGTACTTCACATCGCCCGTCAGGAATACATCTGCCCCGGATGCAATGGCCCTGCCCAGCAGAAAACTGCCGGAACCGCCGCAGAGGGCCACCTTTGCGACCGGCCTGCCCAGCAGTGCCGAGTGGCGGATCACCCCCGCATGGAACCGGTCCTTCACAAAATTCAAAAAAGCCGCTTCCTCCATGGGCTCTTCCAGGGATCCGACCATTCCCATCCCGGCTTTCTCATACGCATTGTCAAGCGGATAGATATCGTACGCCACCTCCTCATAGGGATGGGCCCTGATCATGGCCTCCACCACCTTCCCGGCCAGGTGGTCCGGCAGAATGGTCTCCACCCTGATTTCCGGTTCCCGGTGCATCTTCCCCTTCTCACCCACAAACGGATTGCTCTCTTCCGACCCCCGGAAGGTACCCGTCCCCTCCAGGTTGAAGCTGCACCGGTCATACGCGCCGATTTGCCCGGCCCCCGCTTCAAACATGGCCCCGCGCACCTTTTCCAGATGCGCTTCCGGTACAAAGACCACCAGTTTCTTCAGCCTTCCCTTCACGGGATCCAGGATCCTGCGATCAACCAGCCCAAGCCGGCCGGCCATGGCCCCGCTGACCCCCTCCCGGATGGCGTCGAAATTGGTATGCCCGCTGTAGATGGCGATGTTGTTTCTGATGGCCCGGAGGACCACCCGCTCGGGTTCGGTTTTCCCGGTTACGGAATGGAGTCCCCCGAAAATCACCGGATGGTGTGAGACGATCAAATTGTAGCCCAGTCCCGCCACCTCCTCCACCACCGCTTCGGTCACGTCCAGGGTGACCAGGATCCCGTTGATCTCCATGACGGGATCTCCCACCTGGAGTCCGGAATTGTCATAGGATTCCTGGTATGAAACGGGCGCCAGACTTTCCAGGTAGCTGGTAATCTCTTGTAACTGTATCATATGTCTTGGATGGTTCCCGGCCTGGCATGCCCCCTGCTCAGAGGTTGTCCTTCACCTCGTTCAGCATCTCTTTGATGTTCTCCAGGGATTTGATGATCTCGAAATTGTGTTCGGTATCCTCCCTGTTCTCCCGCAGCTTTTTGCTGGCCCCTTTGAGGGTCATTCCCCGTTCCTTCACAAGGTGATAAATGATATGGAAATTGTCGATGTCCTTCTTTGTAAAAAGCCTGTTGCCCTTCTTGTTCTTCTTGGGCCTGATGATATCGAACTCTTTTTCCCAGAACCTGATCAATGAGGTATTCACGTCAAACATGTCCGCCACTTCACCGATGGTATAGTAAAGCTTCTCAACTTTTGTCTCCTTGTAAGGCATACCGGAAGGGATTGCAAAAAGAAACCAATTTATAAAAATTCATTATAGAAATCAATCTTTGTCCCCCAAACAGTACAGATATCCGTTCAGCGAGGCCACATAGAGTTTTCCGCCGACCAGCACAGGATCAGCGTTCACAGGCACCGGCAGGCGGTCCAGCAGCTCCACGTTGCAGTTCCGGTCATAAGCATAAAGCCAGATCCCGTCTTCGTTGCAGACCACCAGCCGCTTTTCCGTGATCAACGGTACACACGCGAAAGTCCCCGCCTGGCGGGAAATAACCTCCTTCAGCGCCGGATTCATCTCCTCCAGGCGCGACTCATTTTTCAGGGCCCGCTCCGCCCCGGTACTGTCCGTGTACAGCGCACCTGCAGCCGGCCGGGGAATCAGCAGGGCGGGCTCTCCCGTCTTCATCTTGATGATGCCCGGCACAATGCCCGGTCCGGTTTCTGCCTCCTGGTCACCCGGAAGCTCCCTGCCGGTGATATAGGAGACCGCCCTGGTCCGCCCGGCTGTGTCCGCCGAAGCATATTCCCAGACAAGCGCACCGGTGGAAGCATCCAGTTTTTTCATCCGGTGGTCGAAATCCTGGATCAGGAAGGTATCCCTTCCTTCCTTCACCAGCATGGGTGTGCCGGTCCGTTCCACCCTGTTCCGCCTGCAACTCCCCGGCTCCCCGGCAGGAACGGTCTCTCCCAGGAAATGGGTCCAGATCATTTCCAGCCGTTCCGGGGCCCATCCCCATGTATCTGCACCAGGTCCTTCTTCCGGGGAACCTACCCCCGGCACCTCGAGGCGGGCCAGCCCGAACGGGGGCAGCACGGTTCCGTCAGCGCTGATGGACAACAGCCGGTCCGGGAAATCCGCCGCGGTAAGTTCCTGCAGACTGCGGATCACCCGCTGCGCCGGATCGATCCTGGGTCCCCCTTCTCCCGGCTGGTAAACCGGGATCACTTCGGCGGAAATAAAATTCCCCCGGCGGTCCATCCGCACCTTCACAATGGGCGCGAGACCGTTGGGACCGGAAAGGTTGAAGCGCCGGTAAGTACAGAAATTCCCCAGACTGTAACAGATCAGCCGTTCACGGTAAAGCTCCATGGCCCTGGTAACGTGCGGACCGTGTCCGAATACCACATCCGCCCCGGCATCCACCACGGTGTGGGCAAACTGGTAGGTGTTCCCCCGGTTGTATCCCAGGTATTCCTCGTCACCCCGCACCACATGCTGGTGCTCTCGCCCCTCCGCACCCCCGTGAAAGGAGATGATCACAACATCGGCGATTGAATCGAGCATCCGGGTGATCCGGGCCGCCTCCCCGTAATCCTTCAGGTCCATCGTCCCGGTATGGGGCGAAAAAGCCGCAAACCCGTAGGTCACCCCCTCCTTCTGAAAGACCGTCCAGGGATGGGTGGTAAATCCCGCAAAGGCAATCCCCGCTTTTGTGAGCACTTCGGCGGTGGTGGTCCTCCCGTGGGGACCGAAGTCATTCACGTGGTTGTTGGCCACGCTCACCACATCGTACCCCGCCTCCACCAGGCAGTTGACAAAATGGTCGGGCATCCGGAAGACAAAACAGTTGGTGGTGTCTTTGCAATATTTCGGTGTACCCCCTTCGGAACAGAATACCCCTTCCAGGTTCCCGAACAGCACATCACCTGACCGGAGCACATCCAGCACGGGCCTGAGCAGCGGGGAGCAATCCCCTCCCGGGGGCAGGTACGTGCGGCTGGGATAGTCGGTGCCCAGCATGATGTCGCCCGTTCCGATCACAACCAGGGTGTCGCCCGGGTTCTGCGCCGGTCCGGCGGGCAAGGGCAAGGCGGTATCCTGTGCAGGAATTGGGATGAAAAGGGAACACAAAAGAACCGCAGCCGCAACCTTCATACACCGCACATGCTATCAATTAATATCAAATGAGGGATCGGCTTCGGAGAGCAGCAGGATCATTTTTTCGAACTCTGCCGCCGACAGATCGTTGGCGTAATAATTGATGGGGTCCACCGGCCGGCCGTCCACATGCACTTCATAATGCAGGTGGGGCGATTTGGATAGTCCCGTGCTGCCAACCTTTGCGATCACTTCGCCCCGTTTGACCGTTTCTCCCGTTTTGACCAGCAGCTCACTGCAGTGACCGTACAGGGTCTCGTAACCGTACCCGTGGTCCAGGATGATCCGGTTCCCGAACCCTCCTGTGGAATATCCCGCCTGGATCACTTTCCCGTCAGCCGTGGCATAGATGGGGGTCCCCCTGGATGCGGTCAGATCGATGCCGTTGTGCGGCCTCACCACCTTCAGGATGGGATGAAAACGCATCCCGAACGAGGATCCGAAATGATCCAGATCCTTCAGGCTGATGGGCTGGATGGCCGGCCTTGCCGCCAGTCGCTCTTCCTTGTGCCGGGCCATGTCAATGACCTGGTCGAAGGAGGTGGACTGCACCACGAGTTTCCTTTCGATATGATCCAGGTTCATGTAAGTCCTGTTCAGCAGGTCCGCATGTTTTTCCAGTCCGAGACTGGCATACATGGAAGAGCCTCCGACCCCGGCATCCCGGAGGGTGGGCGGCCACGGGTTCACTTCAAAATAGACCCGGTAAATATAGTCATCATTGAATGCCACCTCCCGGAGCATCTCATCATACTGGTCGATGTCCCGGTTCAGCAGGTCAATCTGAAAGGCGATCCGGCCCTGCACCTCGGTCAGCCTTTCAGCCTTTGGCGTCTTCAGGTGGGCATCCCGGAGGAACATGAAACAGAGTGAAAAAATAATGGTTAACCCTGTAAACGCAAGAAACCGGTAAAACTTCTGCTTCCCGGTTATCTGAATCTTCTGGTAGGTGAGACTGTCGGGGTTAAAGTAAAATCTCTCCATCAGACGCAATATACAAAAAAGTCGAATTAATCAAAAGACTGGCCTGATTTTATGGAGATGTGTATCAATTGTTCGTACTGCAGGGGCGAAATTTCCAGGAAAAAATAATTGATGGGGTTCACCGGCTCGCCGTCCAGATGCACTTCATAATGCAGATGGGGAGCCACGCTGAGTCCCGTATCCCCCACCGTTCCGATTACCTGTCCCCGCTTCACCTCCATTCCCGGCCTGACCCGGATCTCGTCCATGTAGGCGTAAAGCGACTTGTACCCAAAACCGTGATCGATCAGGATCCTGTTCCCCATGCCGCGCCCCGAACGGACGGCGACCTCCACGGTCCCGTTCCCGGCAGCAAAAACAGGTGTGCCCACCGGTGCGGAAAAATCGATACCCGTGTGCATCTTCCGGATCTTGTAAATGGGATGGATCCGGTATCCGAATCCCGATGCGATGAGTGTCAGGTCTTTGTTCTCAATGGGCTGGATGGCCGGAATGTTCGGGAGCATGGCCGCCTTCTTCTCCCCCCGGATCATCAGCAGATCGTAGTAGGATGCGGTATGGTCATTGCGGGCGATCATGGAATCCAGCTTGAGTGCCGTGAAGGAAACGATCTCTTCATCGGGCTGCAGAAGCAGTTCCCGGTATTCCTGCAGCCTGTCCGCATGCATCTGTGACTGCAACGGCTCGGTCTCGAAGATCACCCTGTAAATATCCTTATCGATGCGGCGCACCTCCTGCATCACCGTATCCACCCTGCTTTTTCTCTCGCTCAGTGCCTGATACTGCTCCAGCAGCAATTCATTCTCCCGCCTGATCTGACGCTCCCTGGGGGTGTCGAAGAAGAGCGAATAGACCACATTCAGCAGGATAGCGATCACCAGGACGGCCGCCACATAGACCACAACCCTCCATATGCGGGCACCCGGACTGTTGTCCATCGCATCATATTTCAGGTTATCGGGATTGAATTTGAAATGTGACCTGGGCATTCAGCAACTTTTCAGCGAAAATAAGAAAATTATTTCTGGCTCAGGGCAATTGAATGAAACTGTGGGTCATGATGACTGGCCCGTGAAGCGAGCAGGTTGTATTCATCAGCACTGAGGTTTTCGAAGAAGAAATTCATGGGATTGACCGTATGACCGTTCTTGTGGACCTCATAGTGAAGATGGGGACCGGTGGAGCGGCCCGTGCTTCCCATGGTTCCCACGACCTCTCCCCGCTTCAGTTGCTGTCCTGGCCTGACAAGGATCTCCTGCAGGTGGGCATACCGGGTCCTGTATCCGTACCCGTGGTCGACCAGTACCTCCTTACCATAGCCGTATCGGCTGTAACCGGCAGCGATCACGGTACCGTTCCCGGCGGCATGGATCTTCAGTCCGTAAGGTCCCGCAATGTCGATCCCCAGGTGCATACTCCGCCTTTTGGTGAAGGGATCGAGCCGGTAACCGTAGGAGGAAGTCAGCCAGCACGGATCGCCGGGTGAAACGGGATGAATGGAGGGTTTGCAGGCAAGGAAATCCTGGGTCATGACCGCCTCCTCGTAGACATTCTCCAGGCTGCTGGACTGGATGCGGACCCGGTTGGCCAGCTTATCGATCCGCTGGAAGGTCTGGAGCACAAACTCCGGTTCACTCAGCTGCCTCAGCATGACATAAGGTTCCGATCCTCCGGTACCAACTTCCCAGATGGACTGGGGGACCGGCTCCAGGCTGAGGATCGACCTGTAGAGGTGGTCATCCCTGTTCTTCAGTTCTTCAAGCTGTGATTCCAGCGTCTGAAGGGTGGAATTGAGTGACAGGTAATCGGAACGGAGCGCGTTGTTCTCCCGCTGGTAAATGACCTGGCGGGGAGTGGGATAATACCGCTCAAATCCGAAGCGGAGCAAAACCGCCAGCAATACGACCCCCAGGCCCATAACAACCGAGTACCGAACACGTTGTTTTACCGTAAGTTGAACCCGCTCGTAGCGGAGTGTTTCAGGATTGATGTAGTATTTTCGACCAAACATCATCACAATTCCATGGCTAAAAATAAAAAACCGAGGTTAATCTCCCAACTATTAGTCAAAAAAATTATTTTTACACCTCTGTAGGCATTTTTTACGTAACTTTCTTTACCGGGTTACATTTTTGTTAAAATACTGATTCAGGCATCGATGACATCCAACGAGATCAGGAGGGCATTTCTGGATTTTTTCAGCGACAAAGAACACCGGATCGTGCCCTCTGCTCCCATGGTCCTTCAACATGATCCCACCCTGATGTTCACCAACGCGGGAATGAACCAGTTCAAGGATTATTTCCTGGGGAACCGGAAGCCTGAAAGCAGGCGGGTGGCCGATACGCAGAAGTGTTTGCGGGTGACCGGCAAGCACAACGACCTGGAGGAAGTGGGACGGGACACCTACCACCACACCATGTTCGAGATGCTCGGGAACTGGTCCTTCGGCGACTACTTCAAGGGGGAGGCGATCGGCTGGGCATGGGAATTCCTCACCGGACGGATGAAGCTGGATCCCGGCAGGATCTACACCACCGTATTTGAGGGTGACCCCGTGGAGGGGATCGGGGAAGACACGGAAGCCTGGACCCACTGGAACCGGTTCCTGGAAGAAGACCGGATCCTGAAGGGATCGAAAAAGGATAATTTCTGGGAAATGGGAGACACCGGTCCCTGCGGCCCCTGTTCGGAGATCCACCTGGACCTCCGGGAAGAATCCGAAAGAAAAAAGGTGCCGGGAAGCGCACTTGTGAACCAAAACCACCCGCTGGTGATCGAGATCTGGAACCTGGTGTTCATCCAGTTCAACAGGAAAGCGGGCGGGGAGCTGGAAAACCTGCCAGAGAAGCATGTGGACACGGGCATGGGCTTTGAACGGCTCTGCATGGCCATGCAGCAGAAACGGTCCAATTACGATACCGACCTCTTCCAGCCCATTATCCGGGAGATCGCCTCCCTTTCCTCCGTGGAATACGGTGCGGCGGAAGATACGGATGTGGCCATGCGGGTGGTGGCCGACCACCTCCGTGCCATTTCATTCGCCATTGCGGACGGACAGCTTCCCTCCAACAACAAGGCCGGATACGTGATCCGGCGGATCCTCCGCCGCGCGGTGCGCTACGGGTTCACCTACCTGGATCGGAAAGAACCCTTTATCCATACGCTGGTCCCCGTGCTCGTCACCCTCATGGGCGACACCTTCCCGGAACTGAAAGCCCAGGAAAAGCTGATCAAGCGGGTGATCAGGGAAGAGGAGCAATCCTTTCTCGCCACCCTGGAAACGGGGATCGGACTGCTTGAGCGGCTGACGGAGCAGGCCGGGAAGGAAAAGCGCCGGGTCATCTCCGGGAAAAGGGCATTTGAATTGTATGACACCTTCGGTTTCCCGCTGGATCTGACCGAACTGATCCTGGCGGAAAAGGGAATGACGGTCAACCGGGAGGAATTCAACCGGGAGATGGAAGCCCAGAAGAAAAGGTCCAAACAGGCTGCCGAAACGGAGGCGGGCGACTGGGTGGAAGTTCCGTTCGGTGAAGGGGAACCATCGCCCGAAAATGGACAGGAATTCGTGGGATACGAAACGCTCACCGCACAGGTGCGGATCACCCGCTACCGGACCATCCGGACGAAAAAAGGGGAACAGTACCACCTGCTCTTCAATGTCACCCCGTTCTATGCGGAGAGCGGGGGACAGATCGGGGACCGGGGATTCATCGAGAACGAAAGGGAAAGCATCGAGATCACCGATACCAGGAAAGAGAACGAACTGATCATCCATGTGGCCGGGAAGCTTCCCGAAGATCCCGCCGCCGAATTCACGGCAAAAGTGAATGAGGGAAGGCGGGTCCGCACGGCCAACAATCATACCGCCACCCACCTGCTGCACCACGCCCTGAGGGAGGTGCTCGGAAATCACGTGGAACAGAAAGGCTCCCTGGTGGATCCGGATTACCTGCGGTTCGACTTCAGCCATTTCCGGAAGGTCACTGACGACGAGATGCGGGAGGTGGAACGGAAAGTGAACCGGCTGATCCGCCGGAACTACCCGGTGGAGGAACACCGGTCCGTTCCCATGCAAAAGGCGCAGGATATGGGCGCCATCGCCCTGTTCGGCGAGAAATACGGAGATGCGGTCAGGGTCATCAAATTCGGCGAATCGGTGGAACTGTGCGGGGGCATCCATGTGGAGGCCACCGGTCAGATCGGGATCTTCAGGATCGTACGCGAATCGGCTGTGGCCGCGGGGATCAGGCGCATCGAAGCGGTGACCGGGGAGACGGCCGAAAAATACATCGACGAACACATGGACATGGTCCGCCAGATCGCCGCATCCCTGGAAAAACAGCAGGACCTGGTGAAGGCCGTGAAAGGCATGCTGGAAGAGAACAGCCGGCTGGCGAAACAGGTGGAACGGTTCCAGGCAATGGTGCTGGGGATCACCGCCAGGAACCTGGAACAAAAAATGGAAAGGGCCGGGGATGCCTTCCTGGTGGTATCCAGTGTGGATGTGGACGGGCCCGCGCAGCTCAGGGACCTCTCCTTCCGCATGCGCTCGCGGAACGAAAAAATCTGCCTGATCCTGGGGGCAGAGACCGGGGGGAAAGCGCACCTGGCCATCATGCTCTCCGACGAGGTCATCAAAAAATACGGACTGAATGCCTCCGACATGATCCGGGAAGTTTCCTCAGCGATCGGCGGTGGCGGCGGCGGTCAGCCTTTCTTCGCAACCGCAGGCGGAAAAGACCCCGCGGGGATCGACAGCGCCCTGGAAAAGGCGCGGGGGATCTTCCTGGAGAAAGTGAGGCCGTGAAGGTTCTGTCACCCGGACCGAAACTGACGCTCCCCGTATGCAATGACAGATGCCACTGTTACAGGGGAGGCGCGCAGTTCAGGATCCCGGAATACTATTTCTTACTGCTGTTTCTCATGAAGATCATGTACCAGGCGTATTGATAATATTTTGAACCCTCATTATTAACGGTTTTTTCATCCTCCTGTGACAGCACCTGAACCATCATGTCTTCCCCCGGCTTCCAGTTCGCCGGTGCCAGCAGGTTCTGGTTTTCATGATGTGCCTGCAGGGCAAGCAGCGTCCGTTTCATTTCATCCATATCCCTTCCCACCTCGTTGGGATAAAAGAAGATGGCCCTGATGATATTCTCCGGGTCAACATAATACACTCCCCGCACGTTCTGACTCACATCCGCAGTCGTATGGATCATGCCATAGCGTTTGGCAATGGTTTGGTCCTCGTCGGCCACCAGTGGAAATCCGATTTTCACAGTGTGCCTGTCCTTGTATTCAACCATTTCCAGGGCGGCTTTCCAGTGGTTGTGCTGTTCCAGAGGATCTATGGAGACCACGGCAATCTTCGCCCCCATTTTCTCAAAGCTCTCCTGTTCGTGTGCCAGCTCAAGGATCTCGGAAGAGCAAACAGGTGTGAAATCCTTCGGATGTGCGAAAAGGATCTTCCAGTTATCGCCGAAATCTGAAGGAAAGTTGATCACCCCGTTGGTCGAATGGGCTGTGAATTCCGGGGCCTCCACTCCGATCTTTGGAATGGTGACATCCTGTGCATGGATCAGGGAAATAGTCAGAATCGTTGTTATTGTAATGATGGTAAGCTTTTTCATAATAATTGGATGGATTTATATTACTATATAATTGGGTGAAGTTGAAAACGGGTGTATACGATCCGTCCACCCTATAACATCACCGGGGGGGATTGGTTCATTCTGAAAGTCCCGTCAGCACTGAATCTTATCACAAAGATATGTTAAATTCCAGGGGAGGAATGGAGCAGCCTATTCGATCCGGATCCCGTACAGCGAGGTGCGGGTGGTCACGAACAGCGTATTCCGGTCCGCTCCACCGAACACCATGGAAATGGGCCGCTCCTCCAGCGAGATCCTCCTGATCTCCCTGGTTTCCCTGTCATACACGAAGATCTGTCCGTCTGCCACATACAGGTTCCCCTGGTTATCCACCGCCGTGCTGTACTCCCCGCGGGGGACGATCTCCTGCATACCCGACAGCGTCCCGTCCGCCGCCACATCCAGCCGTACTGTGGTCTTGTCGATCTCGCGGGTGACATAGAACGGCTCTCCGGGAAAGGCCTCCGACAGGGCGGCCGACCGCCCCAGGTCGTAGGTCTCCGGGATCACGGTGAGCCCGTCGGGAGCCACAAAACTGTACTCCGGCACATAGACCACCGTTTGGTCGAAATCGGACCGCCACCGGCTTGATGGGTAGATGGCCTTTCTGATGGCTTTCACCTCCCCGGAAGGCACCCTTTTCAGCGGGGTGATGGATGCATCCGGATCTTCCGGATCGATGGCGTAAGCCCGGGCGGCCCATCCGCTGTTGCCCCAGCCGCTGTACATGGGGTTGTCGTCCGCCAGCCTGGGGACCGTCTCCTGCTCTCCGTCCACCAGATATCCCGGCTGCGGATCGTACCTGAAAATGACCAGCAGGTTGTCCTCCGTATCGGTGGCCAGCGTGAAGGGTTTCCAGGGATGGTCCGCCAGCAGGCTCAGGGAATGGTCTTCGGCCGACCACCGGTAGATCCTTTTGCGGTCGTGCTCACAGAAATAGACATTTCCCCGGCTGTCCGCCGTCAGCCCGGTCCCGAAAACAAACCCGGTGGCCAGCCGCTGCACTTTCCAGGGTTCGCCGGTCATTCCCTGCACTTCCCCGGGCGCACCGCCCCACTGCCGGTGCCACGGTTCATCGCCCGTAACCGTCAGCCTGGCAAGGTCCCACGAATAGGCAGGAAGCTCCCGGTTCATCTCGTACACCGGGAACTCCACAACCTGGAGCTTCTGGGTGTAGTTGTGCAGGTTGCGGAACCGGATGTTGCTGCTGTTCGAGATCCGCACTCCCACGGGCTGGGGGGTGGAGACCCGGATCGTCCGGTACATCCACTGGTTGGCGAACAGCAGGTCGCTGCAATGGGCAATATCCATCATCAGGCAATCCTTCCCCTCGGTCCCCTCCTCCTCGAACTGGAAGGCATACATTTTCCAGTGGGAGACATGGGAGAAGCGGGCTTCGTTGCGCACATGGTGTTCCAGCGACATGGCATAGATGCGCCCTGGGGTGGTGGTATGGCTCACGCAGAGCCCGGAGGCCGCATAGGTGCTGGCCGTCCATATATCTTTCAAGGTGCCACCCCCGTTGTTGGTCACCCACAAACTCCAGTACTGGTTGTCCCAGGCCTGGTCCTTACCCCGTTCGTATACCGGGGAGGAAGGCGAACTGATCTCCCGGGACCACCCGCCCCGCGGCGCTCTTCTGCCGGTCTCGTCGTCCCGCTCCGGTTTCCGCATGGTGCCGTGACCGCCCACAAATTTGATGTCGTTCATCAGGGAGTGCTCCCCGGCCATCCATTTGCAGCCCACCGCGCGGTAGTTGTACCCGCCCGTGCTCAGTCCGATCCCGTTGATGATATCGTCACCTCCTTCCGAGGATTCCACGAGGGGGACCGGCGCTCCGAATCCGCTGAACGCCGGTTCGCTTTCATGGAGGATGAACTGGGTCCCGAAGGGATGCAGCCCGATGAGCCGGGTCCCCGCCTCCAGCTTCAGGGTGCCCGTCAGCCTGTACCACCCCTGGGGTACGTAAATGGTTTTGTAACGGGCCACCGCATCCCGGAACACCTCCGTGTCATCGGTCTCCCCGTCACCCTTCGCCCCCAGCTCCCTGATGTTGACCCACTCCTCCATACCCGGAAGCGACGGGATCACCCTTTGGGTTGCGGGTGACCAGGAGGTAAGGGGTTCCATGCGGCTGATGGTCCGGAACTCCGAATCCGCCGCCATATCCTCCATCACCAGTCCGTATGTAAAATCTTCCACCCGGCAGATGGCTGCATCCGTCTCCACCTTCTCCCCGCTCTCCAGGTTCTCCACCAGCACGGGGACATTTTTGCAGTCGATCCGGAGCAGGTTGATCTGCAGCATCACGTTTTCAGCGGCAGAAGCCACCACGGCCGCCCTGCCGATGTCCTCGAACACGCACCGCTCCATGAAGAGCCGGTCCACGCTCTGCTCCGCCATCTCAAAAACCACGGGTACACCCTTCACCCCCATGTTGACGAAGGCCATCCCCCCTTCATGGCTCCTTACCGCCGCCTTCCGCTGTCCCTCGAACCAGGTGTCCACCACCATCATGGGCCACCCCGGGGAGGTCCGGTTGGTCAGGATGCCGTAATCGCCCCCGATGAATGCCACATTCTCCATCTCGTTCCCCACATCGAAGATGCCCGCCTTCCCGCTGCCGATGTGTATCACAGAGTGACTGACAAAACCGTGCTGGGCGAAATGGGTACGGAGTGCGACCGCATGGGGATTGCCCGCTTCGATCCTGAAATCGATATTGGAGATGGCGCTGTAGAAGGTCCCCGCCCCCGCATCCCTGGGCTGATCCCGTCGGGTGACAATCCCCCCGGTGAACCAGAACATGTAATTGGCTTTTCCCTTATCCGTGCCGACCTCCTCCTGGTAACCGGGCGTGTTCTCCCCCAGGATGAATTCGGGACGGTTCCCCCCGTACCCGATCAGCCGGATAGCGGCTGGAATGTAGATGGTGCGGGTGATCCGGTATTTTCCTTCCGGGATGAAGAGGATCCCGAAGTTCTTTTCGGTCTTCACCCGGTTGATGGCCGCCTGGAGCGAGTCGGATACATCCATGACCCCGTCAGCCCGGATCCCGAATTGCCCGGGGGTAAAATAAAAGGCTTCCGGGTCCTCCGGCCGGACAGTGTAGACCGATCCGGTGTGGACATGGCCCGGCTGGGCAAACAGGGCCGTTGCAACATAAAGGAGCATGAAGGCGTATACAATTCGCTGCGTTTTCATGGGGTGGATTTTGGGATTTTCACCCTGTAATGTAATGAAAAAATAGGACCCGGGGCAGAATAGATTATTAACTTGCACGTGTGAAACCTGACCGCACATCCAATCCATCCGTGTTTTGGAAGGCACGCATCCCGTGCCTGTCCGCATGGGTCTGCTTAACGGCATTGCTCTGGTTTCCCGCCGGAGGCCAGGTGGTGATCAACGAATTCTCCGCCTCCAATGCCTTCACCGTGGCCGATCCCGATTTCAACGATTATGCCGACTGGATCGAACTCCATAATGCGGGGAGCGGGGCCGTAAACCTGCGGGGCTATTGCGTGACCGATAATTTCGATTCCCCGCTGAAGTGGCAGGTCCCGGTGGATACGGTCCTCGGACCGGGAGAATACCTGCTCATATGGGCCGATGACAGGAATACGGGCTTCCATACCGGATATAAGCTGTCCGCCGCCGGCGAGGAGGTGGCGCTGTTTACACCGGGACTGGAGCTCCTGGATTCGGTGTCCTTCTCCAACCAGGTGGCCGATGTCTCCCGCGGCAGGGTGACGGACGGGAGCGGGGAGTGGGCCTATTTCACGGACCCCACCCCGGGAAGTGCCAACAACACGCAGCGGTATGCGGACATCGTCTTCCACGTGCCTGAATTTTCAGTCAGCGGGGGACACTACTCCGGGCCGGTCACCGTACAGCTCGGTTCCGGGTTCGGCGGAGTGATCCGATACACCAGAGACGGGAGTGTACCATCGGACATCTCGCTACAGTACACCTCGCCCCTCACCTTCAGCGGGACCACCATCCTCAGGGCAAGGATCTTTGAGGCGGGACTGGTACCCGGACCGGTGGTCACCCACAGCTACTTCATCCAGGAGAACGCAGCCGGGGCCAAACTGCCGGTGGTCTCCCTGGCCACCCACCCGGACAACTTCTGGGACCCGGTCACCGGTATCTATACACAGGATTTCAAACCGGACTGGGAGGTCCCGGTCAACATCGAGCTCTTCGAGAACAACGGGCTGGACAGGGCATCATTCAACCAGCGGGCGGGGGTCAAGATCAACGGACTCTACTCCTGGCAGCTGCCGCAGAAGATGCTCGGGGTATATTTCAGGAATGCATACGGACCGGGCAACCTGGATTACAGGGTCATCCCGCAGCGGGAGCGGAACAGCTACAAGTCCTTTGCACTGCGGGCATCGGGGAGCGACTGGAGCTATACGCTTTTCCGGGATGTCCTGGCGCAGCACGCCACCCTGTTTAACATGGACATCGATATCATGGGATTCAAGCCGGCGGTGGTCTACGTGAACGGGGAGTACCTGGGGATCCACAACATCCGGGAGAAGGTGGACGCGGATTATATTGAAAGCAGCTACGGCATGGCGCCGGGATCCTTCGACCTGGTGGAGAACCAGGCATACCCGGAGGCAGGCGACCTGCTGGAATACAGCCAGCTGCGGGAACTGCTGGACCAAGATCTGTCGGTAAGCGCCAACTTTGAGGCGGTGAAGGAGGTGGTTGACATGGACAACTATACAGATATGGTGATCACGGAGATGGCCTGCAGGAACACCTCCATCAACCACAACGTGATGGCCTGGAAACCAAAGGAAGGTGGCAAATGGAGGTGGGTGCTCATGGACCTGGACCGTGGGTTTTTCCAGGCGGGGGACCGGTTCATCAGCTGGTACCTGAACCAGCGGCAGCTTGTCCTGAACGACATGTGGAAGAGCCAGGCATACAGGGAGTACTTCGCCGGAAGGCTTTGCACCCAGCTGTTCACCACCTTCAACCCGGAT
>Ga0209205_1000085_pt1 | contig 17246 bp, 7 predicted proteins | sample ZodSprso05mmetaG_FD_184133 | JGI IMG/M metagenome (GOLD analysis project Ga0209205, IMG submission 184133) | Hot spring sediment microbial communities from Zodletone spring, Oklahoma to study Microbial Dark Matter (Phase II) - Zodletone Spring... ... | reverse complement strand
GGCCCGGGGGATCCCGGGCCGGACCGCACATCCACGATCTTGTGGCAGAAATCGCAGGAGATCCCCTCGAGTTGCGTTCCTGCCAGCTCGAGGGGGTTCGTGCCATAGGGATTGTCGATGGCGGCCAGGGGTGCGTGACAGGCTGCACAATTCCCGTCCGTTTCCGGGAAGTCGAGTTTGTAGCCCGGTCCGAAATAGGGTACCGTCCGGTCGGGTGCCAGGGGGATGGGACCGTATTCGGGATGGTTCATGTACACCGTGGCCGGACTCCTGTTCCCCTGCACATCGGTCCCGCCATACATGGTAAGAAAGCGGGGATTGACAGCTGAACCGGAATGGGCATCCAGGATCCACTGGTCGAAGGGGAGTCCCGTCCGACTCCCGGGGTCGGAATGGCAGTTTTCGCAGTTCAGGGATTCCCCGGAAACGGAATAGGCACTGACCCACCGGTAGTTTTTGTTGTCCGCCGTGGAAAAAGGTTCAAGGGAGATCAGAATGCCCGTATCTCCGGGCTGGCATGCCAGGCCTCCTCCGATATAATAACCTTCTGCCCAGGCCGTTATTGTCACTGTATCCATGTATGACGGAATATCCAGACAGAATACACCATCCGGGAGGGTAACGGTGGATATCCCGGTGGTCCTGATCCTGACCGTGGCCCCGGGCACGGGGTGACCGGAATAGATCACCCTTCCCTCTATGCGGGATCCTTCCTGCGGTCCGGGTGGCGTGTCATCCTCCTCCTGGCAGCCCCATGCAAGCAGCCCCACCACGATCAGAAGCCCGAGCCCGGAAAGGGTTAGCGTTCCTGAATGCCCGGAATGCACTCCTGCAGGGCCGGGAACCTGCTCCCGGGCACGGAAGGTTTTCATTTCGATGGTGATAGGACATACAATTTAAAAAAAAATCGTTAAAATCGGAAATCCGTTACCTGGCGGCCCGTTTGGGATAGGGCGGCCTGACCGGCTTTTGCGGAGGGTTCTTTCTCAGCTCCTCCATGACCACTTCGATGGCCTTCTCCAGCTGCGGGTCATGACCTTCGATGACCAGCTCTGGGGTCTGCTCCACCTCGATGTCCGGCGGTACGCCCACATTTTCCACCACGAACCCGTCCTCGGTCCATATGGCCAGGTTGGGCGCGGTAATATAGCCGCCGTCCATCAGCGCCGGGAATCCCAGGATCCCCACCAGGCCTCCCCAGGTGCGCTTCCCGATCAGTTGTCCCATGCCGAACTTGCGGAACATCCAGGGCAGCATATCTCCACCCGAGCCTGCCGGTTCATTGATCAGCATCACCATGGGCCCCTGGATGGAAGCACTGGGGGTCTTCAGGTCACTGGTATACCGCATGGCCCAGTGGCTCTGGTATCGCCTGCTCAGGATATCGATGTAGTAATCGGCCAGCGATCCGCCCCCGTTGAAACGCTCATCCACGATGATGGCATCCTTATCGGCCTGGGGGAAGAAGTAGCGCTTGAAATATTCATGGCCCTCTCCTGCCGTGTTGGGCACATACACATAGGCCACCTGTCCGTTCGTGGCCTCATGCACCTTCTTCAGGTTGCCCTCCACCCAGTCCCGGTTCCTCAGGGCATACTCACTGCCCACGGGAACCACCTGGATATCCCTGGATCCGCTTCCGCCTGGATCGGGTCCCACGGTCAGTTCCACGATCTTCCCATCCGTATTCTCCAGGAATTTGTGGATATTCTCCCCGGCGGTCAGTTCCGCTCCGTTCACCGCCAGGATGTATTCACCGGCTTTCACGTTGAGACCGGGTTCGGTGAGCGGTGAGCGCAGTTCCGGGTTCCAGTTCAGTCCCTCGAACACCTTTTTGATCCTGTAGCGGTTGTTCTCGATAGCGAAATCCGCTCCCAGCAGTCCGCCCCCCACCCTCTCGGGCCGGTTCAGGGTTTCTCCCCCTCCTACCCGGTGGTGCCCCACGGCCAGTTCGCTGCACATCCACTGGATCACCCGGTTCAAATCGCTCCTGCATGCCAGGTGGGGAAGGAATTGTGCATATTTTTCCTTCATGGCGGGCCAGTCCGCCCCGTGCATTCCCGGATCGTAGAAATAATCCCGGTTGACCCTCCAGGCCTCGTCGAAGATCTGGGGCCATTCGGCGCGCGGATCGATCTTCACTTCGATGCTCCCGGTATTGAGCTTCCCCTTCGAGGGGTCGGGCTTGGTACCCGCATCGGCGATCCCCCATGCCCCGTTCCTGCGGTAAAGCATTTTTTTACCGTCCGCGGAGATCACATACCCGTCCATCTCGTCGACCTCCTCGTCCTTTTGTTCCCTGATGTCATATTTGTGCATCACCCGCTTCCCTTCCCGGTTCACGATGTACAGGAACTCATCCTCCTTCGCAGAACCCAGCAGGTAATAGTCCCCCGCTTTCAGGGGGACATCCACGATCCTGTGCCGGATGCCATCCAGGTCTATAATAATGTTCTCCTCCTTCTCTTCATCCGCTTCGTCCTTCTTCTTCTCCTTCTTTGCCTTCTTCCCTTCTTCAGCTTCTTCATCTTCTTCATCTTCACCATTTTCTTCGCCGGTCTTCACCTCGTCACTTTCCTTCGCGAAAGGCGAACGGGTCTCCTTCTGCAGGGTCACCAGGTAAATGTTCCGGGTCATTTCCATGTCCGCGCCGGACAGGTCGAACCAGTTAACCACCGGTCCCGCATCTGTGGATGCAAAGAAATACAGGTACTTCCCGCCCGGGTCGAATACCGGTTCCGTGGCATGGCTCATTCCGTCGGTTACCGCGTAAGACTGATTTCCGTCCACCGAATAGAGGAAGACCTGCTGGAACTGGGTCCTGTTCAGCCTGCTGTAGGTGATCCATTTTGAATCGGGGGACCAGTCGCCGAATAATTGCCGGAACGCACCGGGTGCATAGGTTTCATCCGAATCGATCTTCGTGACCGAACCGGATGTCACATCCAGCACGTAGAAGTTCCTGCCGTTGTCCGTGTAGCAGATCTTTTTGCTGTCGGGCGACCATTGCAGGTCGGTATAGAAACCCGTGCCGGTGAGCGGGATGGCCCTTACCTCCCCTTTCCCGTCCTGGGGGATGATGTGGAGCTCGTTCTCCCCGGATGCATCGGAAAGACAGGCCACATGCTTGCCGTCGGGCGACCAGGCCGGGTAGGTTTCGTGTGCTCCCGTGGTTCCGGTGATGTTGCGGGGATCGCCTTTTTCGGCGGGGACCGTGACGATCTCTCCCCGGAAGTCGAAGACAGCCCGCTCGCCGGATGGGGAGATGTGGGCGTTCCGGATGTAATCGTTGCCCTTCACATACCTGGGCCGCAGTTCCAGCAGGTCGGCCGCCACACCCACGGTGATCTTCTCCGTGGAATTGTCCGCCAGGTCGAACCGGTGCAGGTAGCCTTCCCGTTCGAAGATGATCTTCTGTCCGTGGTGGGAAGCGTTGATCATGGGAAAATCCCCGAACGCGGTCAGCCGCGTCACCTGTTTGGAGGACACATCATAGGCGTACAGGTTAAACTCCCCGTCGCGGTCGCTCAAAAAACAGATCCTGTCTCCGATCCACATGGGATCCACATCGTTGCACCCTCCTGCCGGTTTGGGGATCTCCGTAACGGAGTGGTCCCTGAACGAGAAGATCCAGAGGGTGGAGATCCTGCCGCCCCGGTAATTCTTCCATTGCCTGAATGCATCACTGTAAGGGGTATACACCATGTACTCCCCGTTGGGCGAGTAACAGGCGTGGTATGCATTGGGGATCACGAGCTGTTCGGGATAGCCGCCTTCGAGGGGGACCGTGAACAGCTGTGCCATGGCGCCCGTGAACACCAGGCGCTGGGAAAGGAAAAGCACGCTCTTTCCGTCCGGCGTGAAGCCGCGGGCGTAATCGCTCCCGGGATGCCAGGTGAGCCGGGTGGGGATGCCTCCCTCCACCGGGACGACAAACACGTCCGTGTTCCCGTCATATTCGGCGCTGAATGCGATCAGCTTTCCGTCCGGCGAGAAACAGGGATTGGATTCGTTCCCCTCATCCACGGTGAGCCTGCGGGGATGGGACCCGTCCGTTCCGGCCACCCAGAGGTCGTGTGCGTAAATGAATGCAATGTGGTTATCGCTGATGGCCGGATCTTCCAGCAACCGGGTATCGACCGGGTCAATGCCGGAAAGGGCAGAACCTGTCAGGAGAGCAAATACCCCGACCAGCCATGGGAATGTGATTCTTTTCATGTGTGATGATTTTATGTGTTAAGTCATGTTACTTTTCGCCCGGAGAGGATCCGGGATGGCTTTAAAAGTAAGGATAAACCTGTTTCCCGCCAAGTTGATTTGCCAGTTTTGTGCAGTAATCGTACCTTATGGTCCCAATTGTTCCCTGGCGATGCATGAAGCGGAGAAGCAGATGAAACTGTCGGAAGAGGCACTCCGGATCCACCGGGATGCGCTGGTGCTGGACGGGCACAATGACCTGGCGGACAAGATCAGGGACCGGGGTTATTCCACCCTGGAGGGATTCAGCCTGGAGGATCCGCCCTGCGGTTTCCAGACCGATATACCCCGCCTGCGCAGAGGTGGTTTGAACGCCCAGGTGTGGGTGGCCTTTGTACCCCCGGAATTCATGTGGAGCGGTGAGGCCGGCCGGGTGTGCTTTGAGCAGATCGACCTGATCCACCGGCTGGTGGAAAAACACCGGGACCACCTGGAACTGGCCCTGACCGCCGGTGATGTGGAACGGATCGCCGGGGAGGGGAAGATCGCCTCCCTGATCGGGGTGGAAGGGGGACACGCCATCGAGGATTCCCCGGGCCGGCTGACGGAGTTTTATAACCTGGGAGCGCGCTACATGACCCTCACCCACAATGACACCACCACCTGGGCCGATTCCAGCTACGACGAGGCCCGGAACGGGGGACTCACCGGTTTCGGGAGGGAGGTGGTACAGGAAATGAACCGGCTGGGCATGCTGGTGGATGTATCCCATGCATCGGACCAGACGGTGTGGGATGCGGTTTACGCCAGCAGGGTACCCGTGATCGCCTCCCACTCATCGTCCCGCGCCCTGTGCGGTGTCCGCCGCAACCTGTCCGATGAACTGATCGAGGCCGTGGCCGATACGGGGGGGATCGTCATGGTGAACTTCTATCCCGTTTTCCTGGCCCCGGAGGGTGTGGAAGTGGAAAACGCGTATTTTGAAAAAAGCATGGAACTGAAGCGGAAGCAACTCTCCCCGGAAGCATTCCGGAAGGCCATGCAAGTGTTCGAGCGGGACCGCCCTCCCCTGCCGCACTGTTCGGTGAAGGACGTGGCGGACCACCTGGAACGGATCATCCGGGTGGCGGGGATCGACCATGCGGGACTGGGCTCCGATTTTGACGGGATCCCCTTCGGGCCCGACCAGGTACCCGACGTATCGGGATTCCCCCATATTACCCAGGCCCTGCTGGACAGGGGCTATGAGGAGGAGGCGATCCGGAAGGTCCTGGGAGGCAACTTCCTGCGGGTCCTGCGGGATGCGGAGACTTTCAGGAAAAAATAGCGTCCACAGTCATATGAAAACCTATCGCATCAGCAGCCTGACCTTTGTGATCGTCACCCTGCTGATCATGGTCCTGCCGGTGTCGCGGAAATGGAGACTGATCCTCCACGGGAAGAAGGCCGCCGGGGTGGTATCGGTATACAAACCGGTGGTGAGAAAGAATGCCGACGACGCCAAAACGCTTGACTACGCCAGCGAGATCCGGTTCCGGGCGGGCGACAGCCTCCATGTGGCCCTGGGGCCATTGGGACTGAAGTATAAGCGGGGCCGCACGGTCGGGGTCCTTTACGATCCGGATGACCCGGGCAGGAACTGCATCCTCACCCTCACGGGACTTTACCTCAGCGATTACTCCGCCCTGCCCCTCCTGCTGCTGATCCTCTGGGGCGCCTTCTACCTTTCTTTCAACAATTATTCGAAGTTCGCCCGGGGCGCGGACCCCGGCACACCCTCCGGATCGCCCCGCCTTCCACCCCGGCGACGACCCTTCTGGTCCCGGTTTATCCGCCGCTGATCGTGTCCGGGTTTCCCTTTCCGGCACCGGAAAAACCACTATCTTTAGGATTGTATGAGAAAACTTCTTCCGCAGTCATCCGGGTACCCGGAGAACCTGCCATGTGCCGGGGTGACAGGCTTGCTGTTGTCGGTCGGGCTGTCCGCCCTGTTCCTTTTTTCGGGGATCCGCGTTCCCCTGCTTGCGGGAACCGTCCCCGTGGATCCTTCCATGGATGTTTCCGCGGTCAGTGTGCTGCTGAATGCTGCGCGGCCGGGGGACACCCTGCTTTTCGCACCCGGAAAGTACCTCGGTCCGTTTACGCTGACCGGGGTGCGGGGGGACCCGGACAACCCGGTTGTGATCCTGGGTGCGGGTGCGGCGCAGGCCGGGGGAGAGATCCTTCCTGAATTGGAAGCGGTAACGCTGATCGACGGGGAGACGGGACCGGGGGAGGAACTGGCACATCATGCTTTCCTGCTGCGGGACTGCGCATGGATCGTCATCGAAAATTTCACCATCCGGAATTGCTGGACCGACCTGATCCGGGCAGAGGAAACCTCCTACCTGACCGTGCGGGGGTGCGGCATGCACGGGGGCAAGCGGGCGCTCTTTGCCACCGGCAGGGGAAGCCACCACTTCCTCATGGAGGCCTGCACCTGGGAACAGGAGGAAAGGGTATGGACCCATGCGGACGGTTATACCTGGGAGGAGCTCCACCACGGGATCCACGGGCACTACAACGGCAGCCTTTACCAGGGGAGCGGGACAAGCGGGGTGTTCGTGCTGCGCGACAACCTGGTCCGGAACACCTTCAATGCGTTCCGGGTCTCGCCGGTGAACGACGGGGTCCCGGACCTGCAGTCCTGCACCAACGGGGAGATCTACAGGAACACGATCGTCAACACCTCCGACAATGTGCTGGAGCCGGAGGTATATACCCTGAACCTTCATTTTTATCACAACCGGATGATCAACGGCCATGCGCTCATCTCCCTGACGGGCGTCACCGGCGGGGAGATCTGCATCTATGGCAATACGGCGGTAAGCCTGACCGCCGCACATGACGGGTGGACGGTGTTCAAGATCTCCAGCGGGGAGCGGGCGCTAACCAGGCCGCTGTATATTTTTAATAACAGCTGGTACGTGGACTTTGACATCATCGGGAGCCCCAGGAACCTGTGGAGGAACAATCACATCAGGCATTTCAACAACGCTGCTTTCATGGTGCAGGGGGACACCTTCGGGATCTACCACCTGGGAACGGATAACCACTTCGATCATGACTGCTCCAACCTGCCCTTCCCGGTGCTGCTCACCGGGGCGGGACACGAAAGGAACGGGATCGTCGCCGATCCCATGTTCAGGGACCCGCTGCGGGGTGATTTCAGACTGGAAGCGGGATCCCCATGTGTGGACGCGGGTACAAAAGCAGGAGAGCTGATCCTGGATTACCGGGGAAGCGCACCGGATATTGGCGCCTTTGACCAGGGGAGACTGATACAGGGGCCCCCGTTCCGGTTCATGGAACCCGGGGAGCAGGTCCCTTACAAAGAACGGCCCCGCATCACCCGGCACCGGATCGACGGGGATACGCTCATGCTGTGGTTCTCTGTTCCCCTGTCGGGGGCATCGGTATCTGCCACCCGTTTCTTTCTGGAAGCAGCGGATGCATCCGTGGAAAATGAGCGGGATCTGGATCCGGAACTGACCGGGGATGGCTGCTGTCTCATGCTTTCCGGGTTCCGGGAGGACATTCCCCGCGGTAAGGAACTGCTCCCCTCCGGATGGCCCGCCGGCCAAATACTGCTGGTATCCCGCTGGCCGGAAGGCAAAAACGGCATGCCCGTCACCTCCTGGGCCTCGGCGATCCCCGTGAAGCAAAGTCCCGGGGCACAATCCGGGGATCCCGGGGGAGTCCTGGAAACCACCCGGAAGATCGCGGACAGGGTGATCGCCGATACGGAATTCAGCGACCGGCTGGTTCCCCTGGAGTTCAATGCGAACCTCTCACAGGTGACGATCGGCGGGTACGGGTCCGGCTTGCGGGGAAGCGGGAACGTACACTACGCGTTGGGAAAAATGCACAGCGAAAAAGAGGCTGACGGACTGCTCGGGCTCTCCTTCCGGGGGGATATCCGCCTTTTTCTGAACGGGGAAGAGATCTTCGGCGGTACCTCCCCGGCGGTACAACTGATAGAGTATACCTATAACCGTTTCCGGTTCCACCACAAAATCCCGGTGCGATGGAAGCAGGGCGAGAACGAGCTCCTGGTCAGGTTCAGGCAGGGACCGGAACCCTCGCAGGTGTTGCTGCTGCCCCTGGATCCCATGGACGGGCAGGCGGATTTTGTGCAGAGCGTGCCGGTGACCGGCGGGGAGAAAGGCGGGGAGAAAGGCGTCATGTGGATCATCAACGGTCCCTGGCATACTCCGGGTGACGGTATGGAATCCAGGTTACCGCCGGAGAGGGGATTTGCACAGAGTTACCGGGAAGGAGAAAAAATTATGGGATGGAGAGCGGCGTCCCGCCCCCTGGTCCGGGAGCTGGTCATCCCGGAAGATGCAGCATTCAGGCGGGATGCCTATGCGGACTGGCAATATGCCAGCGGGGGAACCCTGCTTGGGATCCTGTCACTCTACCGGTCCACGTGGGATGAGCAATACCTGGCATTCGTCCGCGAATACGCGGAATACCTGCGGGAGCACACGGACTATTTCCGCTGGCAGTATTTCACCCTGCATGCCATGCGGGGGAGCTACCACCGCCTGTTCCGGATGACCATGCTGGATGATTCCGGGGGACCGGCACTTCCCCTGGCGCAGCTGCAGCTGATGGATCCCGGCGATACGGCTCTGATGCCCATCCTTTCAGAGGTGAACGATTATGTCATGCATGGCCAGCAACGCCTTCCCGACGGCACTTTCTGCCGGCCCGAGCCGGTGGACTCCACGGTGTGGGCGGATGATCTCTTTATGTCGGTCCCCTTCCTTTTGCGGATGGCGGAGATCACGGGGGACAGCACGCTGTATGATGAGGTGGCCCGGCAGGTGATCCGGTTCGCGCATTACCTGGAAGATGCGGCGACGGGACTCTGGTTTCACGGTTGGTACGACCGGGAGAAAACCCCTTCACCGGTGCGCTGGGGAAGGGCCAACGGCTGGGTCGCCTGGGCCATCAGCGAAGCCCTGCTGCACATGCCGGCCGGTCATCCCGCTTACGGGCGGATCCGGGAGATATTCCGCCGCCACATGGAAGCCCTGGCCGGGTACCAGGACCCCTCCGGAATGTGGCACCAGGTCCTGGACCACCCGGAAACATTCGAAGAGACCTCCTGCACCGCGCTGGTCACCCTGGCCATGGCCCGGGGGGCGCGGTACGGGTGGCTTCCGGACATGTACCGGGAGAATGCCCTGAAAGGATGGATGGCACTGCAGGAGAAGATCATGGAGGACGGGACGGTCAGGGATATCTGCCGGGGTACCGGGATCGGGGACGATGTGGAATTCTACCAGAACAGGGAGCGGTTCGATCATGATCCGAGGGGACTGGGAGCCATGATCACCGCCGGGTGCGAGATCCATGCACTGCTGACAAAAAACCAATGACACGCACATGAAAACACTTCACCGGACATCCCTGAATTATTTCATTGATTTCCTGCTGCTCCTGGTGCTGCTGCCCGCAACTGTACAGGGAACGGAAGCGGAACCATATACAAGTTCCGGGGAGCACCCTGGGTCCCCGCAAGAGTGGCCGGTGCTGAAGCATTACGATGCGGATCACGTGGACCGGATCGCCCTTCCGCTGGGGGGGATCGGCACCGGGACGGTCTCCCTGGGGGGGAGGGGCAATCTGCGGGACTGGGAGATCATGAACCGGCCCGCGAAGGGGTACAATCCCGGTCCCCGGTTTGATCTCGCCCCCTTTTTCGTGCTTTTTACGGAGACGGGGGACAAAAAAGACACGCGCCTGCTGGAAGGCCCGGTGCCGCTGTATGAATACGAAGGAAGCCGCGGTGTGGACAGGGTGACCAACCACGGGATGCCCCGGTTCGAAAAGAGCACCTTCGATGCGGCCTATCCGTTCGGACAGGTGAACCTGTTCCATGACGAACTGCCCGTGAAGGTCCGGATCAAAGGCTTCAATCCCCTGGTCCCCGCCGATGCGGACAAAAGCAGCATTCCCCTGGCGGCCCTCACCTTTGAGATCGTGAACACTTCCGGCCGGGAGGTGGATGCCTCCGTCTGTTTCTCCATGCAGAATTTCATCGGTGAGGATGGCTTTGCCGGCACCTCCCTGCGGAACAGGAACGAATTCCGCGAGGAGGACGGCCTGACCGGGATCTTCATGCGCTCGGAAGGGGTGGACTTCGGGTCGGAGCAATGGGGCACCATGGCGGTGACCACCTCCTCCCGGGCACTGGTCACCAGCCGCACCTCCTGGAGAAAGGCGGACTGGGGCGCGCATTTGCTCGATTTCTGGGATGATTTCAGCGCGGACGGCACACTGGAGGAGCGTGCACCCACGGGAGAGGACAAACCCATGGCCTCACTGGCCGCGAAGGTCAGGCTTGCACCCGGTGAAAGGAAGGAGATCGATTTTTTCATTACCTGGCATTTCCCCAACCGGAAGGCATGGTCCTATACCCTGCTGAAAAATTGGTACACCACGCAGTACCGCGATGCCTGGGATGTGGCCCTGAAAACCCTGCCGGAACTGGAAACCCTGGAAAGGGAGACCGCCCGCTTCGTGAACGCTTTCCTGGCGTCCGGTCTTCCCAAAGTGGTGAAGGAAGCCGCGCTCTTCAACATTTCCACGCTGCGTACCCAGACCTGCTTCCGGACGTCGGACGGATACTTTTTTTCCTGGGAAGGCTACCACGACAATGCCGGATCTTCCTGGGGATCCTGCACCCATGTGTATAATTACGAGCATGCCACCGGGTTCCTTTTCGGGGAGCTGGCGCGGCTGAAAAGGGAGATCGAGTTCGGTATGGCCACCGACAGCGGGGGACTGATGAGTTTCCGGGTGCGGCTGCCGCTGGACAGCATCCCCAACTTCAAACGCGCGGCGGCGGACGGACAGATGGGAGCCATCATGAAGATGTACCGGGACTGGCAGCTGTCGGGCGACGACCAACTGCTGTGGGAGTTGTATCCCGCCGTGAAAAGGGCACTCCGGTTCTGCTGGATCGAAGGCGGCTGGGATGCGGACATGGACGGGGTGATGGAGGGCGCCCAGCACAACACCATGGATGTGGAGTATTTCGGTCCCAATCCGCAGATGGGATTCTGGTACCTCGGAGCGCTCAGGGCCATGGAAGAGATGGCCGGTTACCGGGGTGACCGTGAATTTGCAGCCCTTTGCAGCAGGTTGTTCGCTCAGGGAAGCCGGTGGATGGATGAAAACCTTTTCAACGGGGAGTACTATATCCACCGGGTGCAGCCACCCGAAAGGGTTGAGGATATCCATCCCAGCCTGGTGGTGGGAATGGGCGGGGACAACCTGCTGGATCCGGAATACCAGCTGGGGGAAGGCTGCCTGGTGGACCAGCTGGTGGGACAGTACGTGGCGCACCTGCTGGGACTGGGATACCTGGCGGACCGCGGACACATTGTGACCACGCTGGAGAGCATTCTGAAATACAATCACCGGGAATCGCTGCAGGACCATTTCAACTGCCTGAGGACATACGCCCTGGGGGATGAGGCCGCGCTTGTGATGGCCGATTATCCCCGCAGCCGGCCCCTGAACCCGTTCCCCTATTTTACCGAGGTGATGACCGGCTTCGAGTATGCGGCCGCGGTGGGCATGCTCTATGAAGGAATGGAGCAGGAAGGGCTGCAGTGCATCCAGAACATCCGTGACCGCTATGACGGGTACAAAAGGAATCCCTTCGACGAGGCCGAGTGGGGCCATCATTACGGGCGGGCCATGGCGAGCTGGTCGGCCGTACCGGCGCTCACCGGCTTCCGTTACAGTGCCGTGGAAGGGAGCATGGCCTTCCATCCCGGGAAAGGGAACCACTTCTGGTCCAACGGCTACCGGTACGGCACCGTGGAGATCCGGGACGAAGGGACCTCCATGCAGGTTACCCTGGAACCGCTGAACGGGGAGCTGACCCTGAACCGCTTCGTCCTGAACGGGTACGGACATACTGCATTCGACGGCGGGAAGGTCTTTGCACCCGGACTTCCGTCCGTATTCAGGGTGGAAAAAGAAAAATAGGAAATGATGACAACAAACCTGCTTCAAAGGGGGATGCTGGGGCTCTTTCTGCTTATGATGACCCATGCGGCGACGGGACAGGAAGGAGGCGCGCCGTGGCCCGTATTGAAAACCTACAGGGGGAAATACCTGGAGCGGGTGGCCATGCCCCTGGGGGGTATCGGGACGGGCACCGTGTCACTGGGAGGCCGGGGGGACCTGCGGGACTGGGAGCTGATGAACCGGGGGGCGCTGGGGTACCTGCCGGCTTTCAAATTCGTTCCTCCGTCCATCTGCAACGGACCGTTCTTCGCCCTCTGGTACAGGGAACCGGGAAAAGATGCGATGATCCGGGTACTGGAGGGACCGGTGCCGGCCGGGGAGTACGAGGGTGACTGGGGGGCCGATGCCGCCAATGCCGGCTTTCCCCGTTTCGAAGAGACCGTGTTCTCGGCAGCCTACCCGCTGGCCGGGGTGGAGTTCATCCACCGGGACGTCCCCCTGGAAGTCCGCCTGGAAGCATTCAATCCGCTGGTCATGGGCGATGCGGACCGGAGCGGCATCCCGGTGGCCGTGCTGCGGTATGTGCTGACCAACCCGGCGGACCACCCGATCGAGGCGGCGGTATGCGGGATGGTGCCCAATTATATCGGGACGGACGGGTGGACCGGGGAACCGGAAGGGAACAGGAACCTGTTCCGCACGGGGAAGGGACTGCAGGGGGTATACATGTACTCGGAAGGGGTGGATGAACTGGATGTGAACGGGGGCACCATGGCGCTGACCACCACCGCAACGGAGGGGGTGACCTGCCGCACGTCCTGGGCAGCACTGCCCTGGAACTGGACTTTTCGCGAATTCTGGGATGACCTGATCGCTGACGGAGCACTCACGGACCATCCCGGGACGATGGTCCCGGCACGCGGAAGCCCTGATCAGGGTGAGGACGGAACAGGCAGCAGGGACGGAGCGGGCCCGGTCTCCACCCCTCCCGCCACCCTGGCTGCAAAAATGACGCTGGCACCCGGTGAATCCCGCCGGGTCACCTTCCTGCTCACCTGGCATTTTCCCAACCGCAGGGCGTGGGACCTGGGAACGGGTTATGCCGATTCCCGCTCGGCGGATTACGGGGGTCCCGAGATCGTGGGGAATTATTACACCACGCTTTACCGGGATGCCTGGGACGTGGCTGAGCGGACGGTATCCGGACTGGAAGAGCTGGAAAAGGAAACGGTGAAATTCGTCAGCGCCCTGGTTCACAGCGATATTCCCGCTGTGATCAGGGAAGCGGCGCTCTTTAACCTGAACAACCTGAGGAGCCAGACCATGTTCCGCACAGCGGACGGGATGCCTTTCGGGTTTGAGGGGACCGGCAGTGTCGGGGGGACCCGGACGGGCGGGGACCGGTCTTCCGGCTGGGGCTTCGGCACCTGTTTCCATGTTTGGCATTACGAATCCGCGGTCCCCTTTCTGTTCGGGGACCTGTCGCTCAAATTCCGGGAAGTGGAATTCATGCATGCCACCGGGGAGGACGGGGGAATGAGCTTCCGGGTGGGACTGCCGCTGGAAACGAGAGCCAGGAACTACCGGCACCGGGCGGCGGACGGACAGATGGGGGCGCTGGTGAAGATGTACCGTGACTGGCAGCAGTCCGGGGACGACACGAAGCTGCGGGAGATGTGGCCCATGATCAAGAAAGCTATGGCCTATGCATGGACCGGGCCGTGGGACAGGGACGGGGACGGGGTCATGGAAGGGGAGCAGCACAATACCATGGATGTGGCCTATCACGGGCCCAATCCGCAGATGGCCGCCTGGTACCTGGCAGCCCTCAGGTCGTCGGAGGAGATGGCCCTTTACCTGGGTGACGATGCATTCGCCGCGGAATGCAGGGCCCTGTACGAGCGCGGGAGGAGCTGGACCGACTCCAACCTGTTCAACGGTGATTATTACGAACAGCAGATCCCGCCGGGCATGAGCACGGAGGCGCAGCTGGGCAAAGGATGCCTGGTGGACCAGCTGGCCGGACAGTACCTGGCACATACGGCGGGACTGGGGTACGTGCTGGACCCGGATCATGTGCGGACCACCCTGCGGAGCATCATGAAGTACAACCTGGTGGAGAATTTCAATGATCATTTCAACACATTCCGGAGCTTCGGACTGGGGGATGAAACGGGATTGGTCATGGCCGGCTATCCCCGTGGCGGACTGCCGGAGCTTCCTTTCCCCTATTATACGGAGGTGATGACTGGCTTCGAATACAGCACCGCAGCGCACATGCTTTATGAAGGACAGACGGAAGCGGGTGTCCGGGTCTTTGAAGCGGTCCGGGACCGCTATGACGGGTACAAACGGAACCCCTTCAACGAGGGGGAATACGGTCACCGTTACGCCAGGGCCATGGCATCCTGGGCGGGGATCCCTGCCTGGACGGGGTTCAGCTATTCAGCGGTAAACAGGAGCATGGCATTCAATCCGGGGGAAGGCAAATTTTTCTGGTCCAACGGCTACCTGTACGGTACCGTGGAGATACGCAGCGGGGGGAATCAGAAAACGGTGGTCCTCACCTGCCTCAACGGCGATCTTCACCTGGACGCGTTCGGACTGAACGGTTATGGTTCTGTCCCTTTCCCGGAAGGCAGGGTCTTTGCCCCTGACCTCCCCGTGAAATTTTCCGTTCCCCGGAGCGTGAACGCAATGGCTCTCTCCCCGGAGCACACCCCGTAAAACAGAAGAATCTGCAACAAGAATACATGAAGGTACCAAAAGAAAGGCCCCACCGTCTGATGGAGCCTCTCCCGGGTCATACTGACCTGTTATGTTACCGCTTCAGGAACTTGGCGGTCACGCTGCCGTTCCCGGTATGCACGGTCACGAAATAGATGCCGTCGGACAGTTCATCCACAGCGATCGTGACGTGGTCCTCTCCACGGAGTTCCACAGAACGCACCGCTTTCCCCAGCACATCCCTGACCACGACGCCTGTCATGCCGGGATATTCCACGATCATGTGGTCCTTCACGGGATTGGGATATACCTTTATCTCCAATCCTTCATGAGTTTTCACACCAACCGGACTGGTGATGATGTTGATGTTGTCCAGGTATACCGTGGTCCCCTCGGTCCTCGTATCCGGGAAATCAGGGAAGAATACCAGCCTTTTCATAGTTTCTCCGATGTTGGCGGAGAAATCGAACTGGAGCAGTTCCCACTCACCGGTTACCGTGTTGGGTACCTTCACCTCGGTGACCGTACCTCCATCTTCCACTTTCAGGGCGCTGTTGCTCACCTTGCTCTTCCAGACCATCATTTCCATGTGGTGTTTTTCCTGGGTGAAGTTCATATAACCCACCGCGTTGGAAAAAGCCCCTGCCCATGGGTCCGCACCGGCCAGCACGTTGAACATCATCACGTGGTCGGAGGTGTTGATGCCCGACTTGTCCGGGTTGGGGATGATGGCCATGTTCTCGGGAGCATCCCCTGCATTGGCAAACTGGATCCAGAAGAGCCTGTCCTGCGGATCCTCGAAATCGATCGGTACGAACTCTCCCCGGTCAGTTTCCCAGTTCCGGTCGCCCAGCGGTCCTCCGTCGGTGGAAGCCACAGCTGCCCTGTTGTCCACATACCCGAAATCATAGGGCACATCCCTGTGGTAAAGCCCGTCCCCGGGAATCTCGGGAATCTCCCAGAACGGGGTGTTGGCCACGTCGAAGGCCGGATCGTAATGGTAGATCAGCATGGAATCGTTGAAAGGCGCCCCGTCCGTAAACGCAATATCCAGGTTCATGTTCAGCTGCGCCTGCCCGGTGGCAATCAGAACCGCCATCAGGGTCGGGTTCATGAACGGGGTAAAGGTTGTGGTGTCGTTCATGTAGGGCAACAGCTTCGTGGAATCCAGGTAGGCCGTATTATTGGTCATCGTGATCACAGGGGCCACGCCTCCCACGGAGTCGGCCGAAAGAACGATCCACGTGTCATCATCATCTTTCGGCATGAATCCCATGTTCACACCGATGTTGTTGATCATGGCCAGTTCCTCGATGGGTCCGAAGGTGATCCCCATCTGGCCGACGTTCACCAGGGTGTTGTTCTCCAGGTGGGCATACTTGATGCTGCCGCCGTCGTCCCGGATGATCCTGCTTGTCACGTTGTACCAGGTGCAGTTCTTCATGTACACCGTATCGATGTCATTGCCCCTGTCGTCGATCCCCCTTCCGTTGTTGGGATCCCCGGGTTCACCGATGTTGCTGATGACGCAGTCGGTCAGGAAATAGCTCTGACCGGGGTTGTCGGTGCGGATGAAAGACTGGCTGGCCTTATCGAACCAGCAATCCTCCGCATAGATCTTGATATCGTCCGCGCTGCAGCGCAGGATCCTGTCGTTCAGTCCCCCCAGGTCATCCAGGTTGGTCACGTGCAGTCCCACGAGCCTGATGTCCCCCCGGGGACGGAATGCCCGCGATGATTCATCTCCGACCACCCTGGGCTGGAGGAACGGCCTGGCACCTTCTCCCTCTTCAGCCATGATGGTCAGCGGGAATCCATCGTTCGAAACAGAGCCGGTCAGCCCGTAATAGGCCTGGTCGCCCCGCTGTAAACGGTATACCGTATTCAGCGGATCCTCCCTTTCACCGGTTGCGGTGGTATCGCCTGCGATGGCCTCATTGAGGGTTCCGATTCCCGGGGCCACGTCCACATAGCGCACCTGTGCCTGGATGCCGGCTGCCATGAAGGCGGCCGCTGCCAGCACAAAACTTAATTTCAGGTAAATTCTTCTCATAATCAGTCGTTTTTAATTAATAATTGTTTGATATGTCCATAAAAATACGCAATCAAAATCTGTAAGTCAAGCCGACATCCACCGTGGTGCCGTACACAAAGTTGCTGGTCAGCAGTTTGTTCTTTGATCCGGCGATGAAGGTCTGCTCTTTCACATTCGTCAGGTTGTTCACATACAGGAACAATTCGAAACTTTTCCTGATCTTCTGCTTCACCACCAGGTCCCAGCGGGTGGT
>Ga0209205_1000084_pt1 | contig 17264 bp, 9 predicted proteins | sample ZodSprso05mmetaG_FD_184133 | JGI IMG/M metagenome (GOLD analysis project Ga0209205, IMG submission 184133) | Hot spring sediment microbial communities from Zodletone spring, Oklahoma to study Microbial Dark Matter (Phase II) - Zodletone Spring... ... | reverse complement strand
GATCAACCAGATGATCGATCTGAGCATCAATTTAAAAGGACAGATCAAGGAGCTGATCAAGGACCTGTACCTGATACTGGGCCTGAAAAAAGATTCGCTGGACAAGGCTTACAGCCGCAAATGGCATGAAAATGTGAAAGGGTTCAGAGAACTGGCGTTCATGAATATCAGGGAGGCGAACAAAAAGATCCTGGAGAGCCTGAATTCAAACAACGAGATCCTGAGGATGGAGGCCCAGATCGCCCTGGTAAGGCTGTCGGATGACAATCCTTACCATTTTCTTCATTACATGGAAAGGCCCCTGTCAAAATGGGAGCAGATCACGCTGCATGAACTTCTGATACAGCATAACCTGAAAGTGCCCGCTTTCAGGGAGTGGTTTAAATCAAAGAACCTGTCCGTCCTGATATTTGCCCTGGAAATGGTGGCCTGGTTCAAGCAGTCCGGGGCCGGTGAAGAGATCATCGGACTGCTGCAGCATGAAGACGAAGAGGTCCGGGGAACAGCCATCCGGGTATGCGGGGAACTTCATCTGGACTATTCCCTTCCGGTGCTCAAAAATATCTATGCCGGGGAAACTTACAGGAACAAACTGGAAATTCTGCGGACCTTTGCAAAAACTCCGAATGCCCACTACCTGGATTTCCTGAAATCCGTCCTGGATATGGAGGAGGACGTGCAATTGCAGATCCAGGCCACCAAGGCCATGGAAAATACCGATGAGCCCGGGATATCCATGCTCATCAAATTGATGAAATCCAAATCCGAATATAAAAACTACCAGATCATCATCAGACATGTGCTGGATGGTCGGATCTACTGATATGGAACAGATCGTTGACATACTGAAATTTCTTGTACTGCACGCGATATTCATTATCACGGCACTGATATTCAGCACCTACCTTATGCTGACCATCTACTCGGCAATCTCGCTGCGAAAATACCTGAGAAAGAACAGCTACGTGGACTACAACACCATTGTATCCTCACCCCTCGCTCCATCCCTGTCGGTAATCGCCCCGGCCTACAATGAAAGCCAGACCATCGTGGATAATATCCGGACGCTGCTTTCCCTTTATTATAATAATTATGAAGTGATCGTGGTCAATGACGGCAGTTCGGATGATTCCCTGGAAAAGATCATCAGCGCTTATGAGCTGGAGAAAGTGAATTACTATTTCGATTACCGGCTTCCCTGTAAAAGGATCAGGGGGGTTTATAAATCACAGAACAGGTCTTTCAAAAAACTGACCGTAATCGACAAACAGAACGGGGGAAAGGCCGATTCCCTGAATGCAGGGCTGAACGTATCCAAGAATGATCTGGTGGTGAGCATTGACGCGGACTCGATCATGGAACCGGATGCCCTCCTGAAGCTTGTGAAACCCTTCCTGGAAGCCAAGGACAAAAGGGTGATCGGAGCGGGCGGGGTGATCCGCATTGCCAATTCCTGCGAAATTTCCGGGGGACATATCAGGAAGATCCATCTCCCGAAAAAATTCCTTCCCAGGGCACAGGTCATGGAATACACCCGGGCCTTCCTGATGGGACGGATGGCGTGGAGCGAGCTGGACGGATTATTGCTTATTTCGGGCGCGCTTGGGATGTTCAACCGTGAGATCGTCATCCAGGCAGGAGGATACCGCACCGATACGGTGGGGGAGGATATGGAACTGGTGGTGCGCATCAGGCGGTATATGGCAGACCGGAATGAGGCCTATGATGTGGTCTATATTCCCGATCCGCTCTGCTGGACCGAAGTGCCCTCATCCCTGAAGGTGCTTGCCAGGCAGCGGAGCAGGTGGACCCGCGGGACGCTGGAAACCCTGATCACCCACAGGAAACTTTTCCTGAACAGGAGATACAGGAAACTGGGCATGCTGGGCTATCCCTACTGGCTGATCTTTGAATACCTGGCGCCCATCATCGAGTTCCTGGGGATCCTCTGGTTCCTTTTCCTGGCGATTACAGGGAGACTGAACTGGCCGTTCTTCCTGCTGCTTCTGGGTTTTGTCTATTTCTTCGCCGTATCACTTTCCATCTGGGCCGTCCTCTTTGAGGAAATCACTTTCCACAAGTATGAAAAACGAAGGGATGTACTGAAACTGATCGGTATGGCATTCCTGGAACCGCTCTTTTACCATCCCGTCGTGATGCTGATGATCATCAAGGGGAACCTGGACAAGCTATTGAACAGGAACGCCTGGGGCAAAATGGAGAGAAAAGGCTTTACAGCCCCCTGATCTTCCTATACTTTCTGTATTTCACTCTCGGCCCTGCGGCCGGCCCTGTCCACCGTAACCACCCGGTAAGTTTCACCGCTGCCGGGATCCCTGAAGATGAAAGGTTCTCCGGTGGTCTGAGGCTGATGGGGTACGCTGCCCACCTCTTCCCCGTCCCTCCATACCTCGTAATGCGACAGGGGTGCATCCGAGGCATGGGCCGTGTCCCAGGCTAGTTCCACATTGTCCCCCCGCAGGATCCTGAAGTTGCGGGGAGGTGTGAGATCCGCTTTGGCCAGCTGGAAATAATTGGTCATCCCGTCTTTCACATGACCCGTTGTTTCCTCCAGCTCCAATCTCTGCTGTTCGTCCATTCCGTCCGGTTCGATCTGGGCCGCGTAATAGTTCTGAACCAGCTGGCACTGCAGGTGGTCGTCCGAGATCTGTCCGATACCGATGATGGCGGTATGGATCCCAGGGGTTGTCAGTGCATATTCCACCAGTGGCTTGCAGGGCAGTTCCTCACTCCCCACGGTCCGCACCACATCCGCGGGTGAGCGCGACCAGCGGGCTTCCTTGGTGTACATGGCCCCGTCGGCAAATACCTTCATGGCAATGATCCCCAGGTTCCTGGCCCTGGCCACCGGGATCACATTGTACTGGTGGTTCAGGTAACGTTTGTCATTGGGATTGATGGCCACAAGCATTCCGCTCAGGATGCCGTACCGGTCACGCTGGATCATTTCGATCATGGCCGGCGAATTGAGGTGGCCCGAAAACCCGATGTGTCTCACAAGCCGTTCATTTTCCGGGTTCATTCCGGTGATGTTGGTGCCATCCCTGAAGTCTCTCAGGGCCACAAGCGCACCGAAATTCTCTTCCGGTTCCGGTGGTGTGTCGAGTCCCCGGTAAAGCACATCCACCTCCTCGAAGGCATTCAGACTGTGCACCAGGATCATGTTCACATAGGCCCCCTCCGGATAATTCCCATTTCCGTCCCCGAACATCTGGGAAAGCGACCGCTTTAAATCGGCCACAGCTCCCTCTCCGTGATCCCCCTGGGTAAAGTTCCCCACACCTTCCATTTCGGGGTATCCACCTTTTGCCCACCGGATGCCGGTCTTGGTGGTCAGCCAGATGGACTCGCGCAGGTCGCTGTCATAATCCGGCTCGCCGGGTACCAGGTTCAGCTGCCTGAATGCCTTTCCGTAATTGCGCTGACTTCCATCATAGACATTGGAGGTATCGAAGTAGTTGATCCCCATTTTAAAAGCCTTCAGAATGATAGGCACCGGGTCCACATCTTCCGGGGTCCACTGCAGTGAGGCCTGTCCCCCGAGTCCCAGCGTGGTCACTCTGAAACCGGTATTGCCAAATTCTCTTTTCATGGGAGCCGGAAGCTGGTCCAGTCTGAATCCGCATCCCGGAAGCAAAGTGATTCCAGCTGCCGCCGCAGCGGACATTTTTACAAATTCGCGCCGGGTAACTGTATGATGTGTCATGGTATATGTTTTTTGGTGCTACTCAAAAATACACAATTCAGATCATATGTTCCAATGTCCGTTTTCGTACGCCCGTGTGCGATTCCGCACCATTCAGCAAGCGTCGTTTTCATGCTAATAGGCAAAGAATCAGGCTTCAGGAGGGTATGGCACAATTTCTGAACATTCTTGAAAAACCGGTAAAAAAAATGTGGAAGAATTTTTTGCGCGTCACCCTTCGGAGCATCAGAAAGAACATCACCTTCAACCTGATCAATGTCCTGGGGCTGGCCATCGGGATGGCCAGTGCCATCTTTATCATCCTCTATATCGTCAGCGAAACCAGCTATGACCGTTTCCACGAAAGGGGGGAAGATATCTACAGGCTCTACCTGGACGGAAAAATGGCCGGGGAAGAGATCAAAGGTGCATGGAACAGTCCCATTTTCGGTCCCACTTTTCATGAGGAGATCCCGGAGATCGAGAACTTCTGCCGCTTCGATTTTGCCAACAACCGGCTCATGTGGTCCGATCCGGCCAACAAATTCCTGGAAGGGCATATCATGTATGCCGACTCCACCTTTTTCGAGGTTTTTTCCATCGAACTGCTGGAGGGTAACCCGGTCACCTGTTTGGATGAGCCCAATACCATCCTGCTCTCCAAATCAAAAGTTCCGCAGTATTTCCCGGAAGGGGATCCCATCGGTAAGTCCATCGCCATGAACGAAGAGTCCACACTTTACCGGGTGACGGGGGTGGTGGAGGATGCACCCCGCTATTCGCATTTCTATTACGATTTCATCTGTTCCTATTCGACCTACGAATCCAGCAGGAGGACCATCTGGTTCAACAACCATATGTATACATATATCCTGGTTAGACCCGGAACCGACCAGCAACGGCTGGACGAAAAGATCAATGCTTCCCTGCTGGAGAATATCCGGGCCCAGCTGAAGCAGTTCATGGGGATCGAGCCGGAAGAGTTCGTTGCTGCCGGGAACCGGTACGGTGTTTTCACCCAGCCCATGCTGAAGATCCACCTGGATACGGAGATCGAGGTGCCCAATGATATCGGCTTCCGTCCCATCGGGAACCGCACCTATCTGGTGATTTTCGGGATCATCGCTTTCTTCGTGCTCATTATTGCTTCCATCAACTTCATGAACCTGAGTACCGCCAGGTCGCTGAGCCGGGCCAGGGAAGTGAGTCTCCGGAAAGTGGTGGGCTCTGACCGGAAACAACTGATCCGGCAGTTCCTGTTCGAAAGTGTTTTTCTGAGCCTGGTATCGCTTGTAATCGCCATAGCCCTGGTGATGGTCCTGCTGAACCCGTTCAATAACCTGGTACAACTCAACCTGGATATGGGGGATATGTTCCGGTGGTACATGATCCCCGCCTTCCTGATGCTGGCCATTTTGGTGGGATTGCTCAGCGGAAGCTACCCCTCGTTCGTGCTGGCTTCCTTCAAACCGATCTTTGCCCTGAAGGGAAGCAGCGAAATGAAAAACGGTACCCACTGGCTCCGGAACACCCTGGTGATCGTCCAGTTCTCCATCTCGATCATCATCATTGCCGGGACCCTGGTCATCTTCCGCCAGTTCCGCTATATGACACAAAAGGACCTTGGATTTGAGGAGGAGCAGCTCGTGGTCCTGGAACGGATCCATCCGCTGGGACAACAGATACAGACCTTCAAGGATGAACTGACCGCACACGCTTCCATCCTGTCGGCTTCCAATTCCACGGCCTACCTGGGAGCACCCAACAACAACAATACATACGGTGTCAAGGGAAGGCCGATGGAGGAATCGGTGCTTTTCTATACCTTCTGGGTCGACGAGGATTTCATGGAGACCTACCGTTTTGGTCTGGCCACGCCCGGCAGCCGGTTTTTCTCGGAAGATTTTGCCTCGGACTCTGCCGCCTGTCTGGTCAATGAAACCTCGGTGAGGAATTTCAACCTGGAGGACCCGCTGAACCAGACGATCCTCTGGCCCGCTGATGGCCAGGAATACAGGGAGATGAGGATCATCGGGGTGGTGGAGGATCACCATTTCCTCACTTTGAAACACGAAGTGGCACCCCAGATCCTGATCCTGAAGCCCAAAAGCTGGAACTGGGCCGGGTACCTGACCGTCCGGCTGGCCCCGGGGAGTAAAAATATGGAAGCGGGACTGGCGCATATGGATGAAACCTGGAAAAAATTCACCCGGGACGAACCGCTGCAGTATTTCTTCCTGGACGAGGAACTGGATTCCTTTTATGCAGAGGAAAAACGGACCGGGGCGGTGACCCTGATCTTTTCCATCCTGGCCATTTTCATTGCTTCGCTGGGACTCTTCGGGCTGACTTTGTACAATTCCCAGAAACGGATCCGGGAGATCGGGATCAGGAAGGTGCTGGGCGCCACCGAACCAAACATCATCGCGGTGATCAGCAAAAGTGTTTTGCTGGCCGTGGGGATCTCCATTTTGATCGCCATGCCGGTGGCCTGGTACATGATGCGCGACTGGCTCACGGATTTTCCCTACAACATCGGGTTCCAGCCGTTGCTCTTTATCGCCGCCGCATTGCTGGCCGTGATCATTGCCATGGTGACCGTGACGGTGACCTCCCTGCGGGCGGCCCGCATCAATCCGGCCGAAGCATTGCATTACGAGTAAAGAGATCGACTCCCCGCGCAGCCCATGCGCCCGGGTAATTTAAAAGCGCAATGTGAACTTCACTTTCAGGCGGGCGGAGGATTCCTCGAGCTGGAACCTTTCGAACGGATCTCCGGCAATGCTGTTCCACACCAGGAATACCTCCCTGCCCGGCCGGATGATCCAGCGGAACCTGGACTGCCAGCCTGCGCGGTCTGACCGGGAATCATACTGAATATAATTGTACAGGGTGATATCGGGACTGAAAAGGATGTTGAGATTGAGGCGGTAAATGCTGGCAATGAATCCCTCCCCTTCCAGTTCAATATCATTCCGTACCACTTCCCCGCCCAGGAACAGGGGCACAGCGATCTTGTAACCCGCCTCCAGGCGGGCTTCATGACGGGTACCGCCATAAAACTTCCCCCACCGGTAGGCTGCCGTCGCCCAGAGCGATCTGCGCCGGGCTGATTGTATCCCGCATTGATGCCAGAAGAAAGTGTAGATCCCTGCTGGTACCACATGTCCCCTGTAGATCTGGAATGGCCCTTCCAGGTATTCATAGGACGAGGTCATTTCCCAGGTGACCTGTTCCCCCGATAAAAACCGGATGTTGAGCGGGGTGAATGTTACTTCCCTGGTTAACATTTTTCCGTTAAAATCGCTGATATGATCCATCCCTGTCCCTGCCAGGATCTGAAGGATGCCCCACCTGGAAGGCCTGGGTCCGACCATCAGTTCCCCGTAGGATTGCCTTATCCCGGGCCGGGGAACGAATCCAGTTCCGGCAACAAAGTCTTCCTGGATTTGGAGGTGCCCGGCCCTCAGGTGGACCAGGTCATTGGGATATAACAATTCGGCACCCCAGGCCAGCGATCTTTCGCTGCCGTTCTGTCCCTCATCTTCCGAAAAAGTGAAGGATCTCAGGCCGTAGACTGTCAGGGACAGGTTCCTGTCCCCCCGAAAACGCGATGTGGCCAGTTTCGCGTCAAGCCCCACCAGCAGGGCCGGCCGGTCCTGGATGGCATTCCCCCAGGTGCTTATCATACCGATCTGAGATTGCTCACCCATATTCCGTGAGACCCTGGTTACAGCAAAATGGGTGTTACGCCAATCCCGGCGCTGATCCTTCATGTACATGGCTCCGATGTTCCATTGTCCCGCCTGGCCGGTGACCTTACTTCCAAAAAGGACCGGGACGGGACTTCCCGCAGAATCGAGCCCGATGCGCCTTGTGAAAAACGGGATCATCCTGGTATTCCAGGGATTCTCCCGGTCGCCGTTGATCCCGAAATTAAAGTAATTGGCCCCGTCCAGGAAGAAATCGCGTTTTTCCGGATAGAACAGGCTGAACCGGGTCAGGTTGATCTCCCGGTCGTCCACCTCGGTCTGGGCAAAGTCCGTATTGATGGTAATGGCCGCCTTCAGACCCGGCGTGATGTTATAATAGGTTTCCAGTCCGGCATTGAGCACTCCCCGGCTTCCTTCCGGTCCGCCGCTATAATCCAAGCCTGTAAGGCCATAGGGGACAACATCCAGGCCCAGTCCCTGGCTGATCCCTTCCAGCCCGGTGAGAAGTCCTGCATCGGAGACCTGGAACTTGTGGGTGTTCAGATTGGCCACCGGCCAGTAACCCGTCTCCTGGTTTCGCACATGGTACCGGATCAGCTTCAGTCCCCAGTGTTCAAGCCCCTTTTCAAATCCCATGGTCTTGAACGGAATGGCCATTTCGACATCCCAGCCTTCCCAGTGTATGCTTGCTTTACCGGTCCAGAGACCATCCCACGCTTTGTTGAATGCCGCCCCGTTCTCACTGATGATGGCATCTCCGATGGAACCACGGGGTCCCACCTGGAACCAGTACCCATTCCTCCGGTCCAGGTAGGTGTCCAGGATGACCTGGACGCGGTCATCGTTCGAAAGGTCCACATCCCGTGCCATCTCCTTGGCGGTGACGGTGGAAGGATCACAGAAACAGCGGAATCCCACATAGAGATGGTCCCTGTCAAAACCGAGATAAACCTCCGTGGCCTGTGAAAACGGCTCACCGGTATCCGGTTCCCTCTGCCGGAATTGGGTCACCGGTTGGGCGCTCCTCCACACACCGTCATTGACAATCCCGTCGATGACCGGGGGATGATCGAACCGGACTGCCTCCACCTGTAATTTCAGCGTATCTGTACTGAACCGTTCCTGACCCTGAAGCAATTGTATCAGGCTCAGTATGGCACAGGAAAACAGCATGGCCCGATGCCGTGATGATGATTGCATGAGGAGTTGAATATAACATTTTCAGGAGAAAAAGGAACTCAGGCAGAACCAGTGGTTTTATGACGGATTGAAAAAGGTGAGGAATGCTAGTCTGGAAAAAAATGGTTAAGTTTAGGACAGAAACCAATGATGCATGGAAACAATGAATACAGAAAGCAGGAGAGATTTCCTCAAAAAAACAGGGGCTGTGGCCACCGGGATTGCCCTGGGAGGCACCTCCATATCCGCCAAAAGTTACCGCCGGATCATCGGTGCCAATGAGCGGTTAAACCTGGCAGTGATCGGCTGTTACCGGAGGGCGGGCGCATTTCGCGGCTCTTTCGGGGAACTGAAAGACCACCTGAACATTGCTTATGTCTGTGATGTGGTGAAAGCAAGGAGGGATGCATATGCGGCATCCCTGAAAGAAGCGGTGGGTTATGTCCCCCCGGCTGTCAACGATTTCAGGGAGGTCCTGGCGGATGAGAAGGTGGATGCCGTTTTTCAGCTGACCCCGGATCACTGGCACGGTCCCGGTTCGTACATGGCCATGAAAGCCGGAAAACATGTCTACGTGGAAAAACCGCTCAGCCACAATCCGCACGAGGGTGATCTTTTTCTGAAATTCCGGGACCGGTACGACCGGTTGGTGATGATGGGTACCCAGCAGCGCTCCCAGCTTAGCGCCCGGAAAGTGATCAAAGAGATACATGACGGACTCATCGGGAAGGTCTACCATGTGGTAGCCCACTACGCCAACCAGCGGGGATCCATTGGCAACGGGACAGTGGTTCCCGTACCCGGGGGATTTGACTGGGATTTGTTCCAGGGGCCGGCACCCCGGGAGGTGTTCAGGGACATTTATTTCGATTACAACTGGCACTGGTTCTGGCCATGGGGTACGGGAGAGACAGGGAACAATGCCACCCATGAGTTCGATGTGGCCAGGTGGGTCCTGCAGGTCGAACATCCCGAAGGGGTCTTCTGCAATGCGGGGAAATACCATTTCGTGGACGATGACTGGACCATGTACGACACCATGGATGTGACTTTCACCTATCCCGGGGGAAAGAGTATCCGCTGGGACGGCAAGAGCCGGACCAATTACCACACATACGGATCGGACCGGGGCAATGTGGTTTTCGGGTCGGAGGGGACCGTCACCATCACCAGGAACGGATTCAAACAGTTTGATCTGAAAGGAAAGCTGGTGAGGGAAGAGAACGAGCCCTCACGGAGCGTGACCACCGCTGCCGGCGGGGAGGGAGACATCACCACCAGCCACATCTTCAATTTCCTGCAGGCCGTCCGGGGAAAGGAAAAGCCCAATGTATCGCTGGAGGAGTCGGTAAAAAGCACCCACCTGGTCCACCTGGCCAACATCGCCTACAGGGCCGGGGCCTCGTTGCAATGCGATCCTGTTACCGGTCATATCCTGGACCGGGAGGTCATGGAGCGCTACTGGTCCAGGGAGTACGAGCAGGGCTGGGAACCGGAGATCTGAGACCGGATCTTTCTGGCAGAATTATCTCAGATGGACTGGCAGGACAATTCTGCGGTGATGAGCATCAGTTCTGCAATGTTACCCCTCACCACCCGGGGAATGCTGATATCGTAATCCTCCGGGTTGAGCGTGAATTCGGTTCTGGCAACAACACCGTTTTCAGTGACTTCCAGGGTACCTTCCGCCGAAACCTGCCTGGTTACCCCGTGGATGGTCATCTCCCCTTCCACCAGAACCGGGTAGATCCCCTTTGAGGAATAATCCACCGTCTCATGGTTGGTGATCTTTCCGTTGAAAGTGGCCCTGGGAAATTTTTCGGACTCCACATAGTTCTCGTTAAAATGCTCCTGCATCAGCTTTTTCTCAAACTGGAACCGGGTCATCTGTACGATTATAACCACCTCTCCCTTTTCACCGTCTATGACAGCCCCCACTTCATTGTTCAGGGCGGTAATGTCTTCAATGGGGGTATGGGAATAAAAACTGATGCTGCCTTCGTTGGTGAGGAATTTCCCCTGGCCGGAAAGGGACAAGGTGATGATCATCATCACCCATCCCGAAATAATAGACTTTCTCATTGTGTGATGGTTTCTGTCTATTACTTTAACTGAAAAACGCGGGAAATGTTGAATCCCATATGAATATCCCCGTCAATCCACCGTCCTGTCGTGAAACCGATGATCCCGTTTTCACGCATGGCCACCGAGTTGGTGAGGATGATCTGGAAAACATGTCCCCCCGTTTCGATATCGAATCCAACGGCCAGTGGATTGAAAATTTCTGCAGACAGCAATTGGTCTTCGGGGGTGAACACATAATAATACTCCGCATTGAAGGAAATCCTGCTGGTGAGTTTCATGCGTGCTCCCGCTCCAAGGGCAAACAGGTCATTGGGATCAGAAACCGTTTCCACCAGGTTCCGGTGCAGGTAGGAAGGGGTCAGCTGGAAAGAGAATCTCTGGCTGAATTTTCGCGCAACCATTAACTGATGGGCATAGGAGATCCGGTGATAAAAATGGTTATCCCTCTCAGGATCATTCCAGCGAAGGCCATTCACATATGCGCCTGACATAAACGAGACCGACACGGGCATGTTCCTGGCACCGGCGGACTGCCTCAGCAGACTGAATTTCATAAATCCGTCCACTGTCTTTTCAAATGTGCCCCTGCCTACACCGACCATCAGCCAGTCACGTATCCCGTATTCGAGGCTCAGATGGATATTGGCCTGGTCGATCCCGAAAAATTCATAGGCTCCGGAATTCACCCTGCCGAAACGGTGCGATATCCTGAAGTCCATTTGTCCTTCAGGCATCCGCTCGATGGAATGTCCGTTCATGACCCTTGTGGCCTTGAAAGTGGCCGAGGTATATTCCGTGGTTTCTTCCATCTGTTCTTCCAGGAGTGCCTCAAGATCCTGACCTGCAGCTCCCATCCAGGCAATGGACAGGAACATGCAAATGATGAGGGGCCGTATTCTTTTTTTCATGACAGGAATATGATTTTCAGATCAGTTTCCGGGACTGCCGTCAGCCACCCATGCTTCGAATTTCAGGATGGTGCATGCATCCAGTTTGCTCCTTCCCTTTGGCATGGGTGAATAGCCGGTTTCATGGTTGATGCTTCCGGTGATTCTTTCCGATAAGGCCACCACATCCTGGTAATCTTCGAGGCGGATGCCGTTACCGAAGGATGGAGCGTTCAGGTTGCTGTGACAGACATAGCAATTCCCGGATAAGATGGAAATGATATCCCGTGAAAACGACACATCTGTCGTATCACATTCGCCCGGTCCGGGGTAGAGCGTTTCCTCGTTGTCCCAGGAACAGCCCGGGAGGAGCAGGATCAGCAGGATACAGGGTAACAGTTTTTTCATATAAGGTCTTTTCATTTGCCAGGGAACGGAATGACTTTCCTGGAGGCAGGAGGGGTCAGCATGTGCAGTCTGATCGATCAATTTATTTCTCATAAATATACGGAGTACGAATCAAACAACATACCCTGAATCCCCGGAAATTCAATACGATTACCCATTCCCGGGATCCCGAAGGACCTGGAATCATGTATTTAACACGTTTTTAACATCTTTCGCCGGAACTATCATCCCTTTGGAATGTATTTAAGGATACACCAAAATGATTGAATATGAAAAGAACATTTACCCAATCCTTTGACTTTACCTGTATTTGGATAGCTGCGCTGGCGATCATGATGCATTCAGGGCTGTCCGCCCAGACCACGCATACGGTAACCGTTGGGGACTACGTGTTTACACCCGCTGAACTGCACATTGCTGCCGGTGACGAGGTGGTGTGGAACAATACCTCGGGAAGTCACAATGTAAACGGAACACAAACCACCTACCCGTCCAATCCCGAATCTTTCGGAAATAACGTGGGGACGAACTGGACCTTCAGCCATGTGTTCACTTTGCCCGGGACTTATGACTACCGGTGCGATCCGCATATCGCTTTTGGCATGGTGGGCAAAATCATTGTTGAAGAGGCCGCAACGGCCACCCTGACTGTGAATTTCAGCAACATGACCCCCCATGTCGGCCAGATGCTCTCACTCTTTGTGAGGGAACTTTCATCAGGAGAGTACCTGGATACGGTAGTGTTGGAGGAGATCCCGGCCGCTGAATTCACCCTGACAACCCATGTAATCGAGCAGGGAGGTTCCTATATGCTGGATTTTTATGCGGACCATAACGGGAACGGTGTGTATGATTCACCACCGGTGGATCATGCCTGGAGACTGGAAACCGGGGAAGCGATGGGTGATGTGGAGGTGGAGTTCATCCACAACACGGAGTTTACCGATATTTTCGGGACAACAGGGACGGGAACCGAAATCATGGCAATGAAAGTTTCCCTGTTTCCCAATCCGGCCAGGGACCAATTTTACATTGCATCCGGAACGGTCCCCGCATCTGTTTCCATCTTCAGCGTGACAGGAACCAGACTGAGAACAGTACGGAATATTCATTCATCTGAACATCCTGTCTCACTCGCAGGGATCGGTGCAGGTGTCTACTTCGTGGAAGTGACCGGCATCGGCGGGGCCCGGTGGGTCGGCCGGCTGGTGATCAGGTAAACGGCCAAGGTGCAATTGCGCCGGCAGCAATTAGAGAGAAATTTCAGAAGAAGCAAGGGTATTCCATTTTTGCGCACAAGATCCATTGTTAAAAAAAACATTATCAGGCGCCTGGTTTTGTGATAACTTTAGTAAAGTGACTGCTGATACTATCACAAAACCAGGACCCTTATGTCAAAACTCGCCAATCTGCTGTTTCAAAGACGGTTGTTCTTTATTTCTGTTGCCCTTCTCTTCTCCTTCAACCTCTTTTCACAGACCTTTATTTTAAACGAAGATTTTTCATCTGCCGGCGGTTCCATCCCTCCCTACGGATGGATCAATGATGCGATTGTCGGGGAGGCGGAAGACCTGTGGCACTTTGACAATCCGGGAAACCGTGTTGTGAACTTTCCGGTGATCGGCACTTTTGCCATTTTTGACAGCGAACAGATCTCCAATGATGGAAATGCAGAATCGGTGGTACTGGAAACACCCTTCTTTGATGCCACTGTCAGCCAGGAGATCCTGTTGTCATTTGACCATTATTTTTTAGGTGGTAACGGAGCATCCGGGAGCATTGAAGTATTTGACGGGGATGAATGGTTCGTCATAAAAAATTTTACCGATACCACCGATAATCCGGTAAGGGAGATCCTTGATCTTTCGGGATTTGCGGGTGGTGTTCCCAATGCGAAGCTCCGTTTCCTGTGGGCAGGGGACAGTATCGGCTTCTGGGCCATAGATAACATCAGCATTTACACGCCATTTCCCACAGATGCCGGAGTTACCGGCCTGGACCATCCCGCAATGCCCTTCCCGGCCGGAACACATCCCATCAGGGTGACCCTGGCCAATTTCGGGGCCAATACCCTTGTCGCAACCTCCATCCACTGGACAGTGAACGGGGTGGAGCAAACCCCGTATGCATGGTCCGGATCACTTTCTTCCGGGACCAGGGAATCGGGGATCACCATCGGGGATTACGCATTTGTCTCCGGTAAAAAAACGGTTTTTAAAATATGGCAGACCGGTCCCAACGGGGAAGATGACGGATATGCCCAGAACGACACCACCATCAAAATTCTTTATACTGCCCTCTGTGGCACCTACACGGTGGGAGGGTCCAACCCCGATTTTGAGAACTTTGAGGAAGTGGCCACCGCCCTGAACAATGCAGGGATCACCTGCCCGGTGATCTTCGAGGTAAGAGACGGGGTGTATGACGAGCAGATCAAGCTGTATGAGATCAGCGGTGTGAGCCAGGTGAACACGGTCACGTTCCGTGGCGAGAGCGGGGACAGCAGCCTGGTGGAGTTGCACTACACGACAGGCAACCCGAGCAACGACTACACGCTGTCGCTGACGGGAACGGATCACATCACTTTTGAGGACATGGGGATCCTGCGCACGAACGGTACCTGCAGCGTGTTGCTCCAGAACGGGAGCACGCATGTGCGATTTACGGGGTGCCGTCTGGGGAACGTGAAAAGCCCGGCGGCGAGTGTGGACGGCCCGCTGGCTTTTGTGGGGAACAACATGGAGGGATATGATCTGGATCTGCAGCAGACGGAAGGCAGCTCGGCGGGCGAGGTGGTTGTGGAGCGCAATGATCTGCGCCATCTGACGATCACGAATGCCGGACCTGCATTGGTTCGGGGCAATGGGGTGTTGTCAGCGGAGGGTTATGCACTGGATTTTGCGATCAATGTTTGCAGTGAAATAGAGGTAAGCGGCAACCGTATGCGGAGGTTGACGGTGAATAATATTGAAACAGGATCGATCTATGACAATGTGATATATCGCAATGAGAACGGAGGTTATGGGAGTCAGTTTCCGGGGATCTATAGTGAGGGATCCAGGGATTTGGAGATTTTTTCAAATGATATCACCCAGCGGAATACTTACCATTACGGGCCATGTTATTCCAGGGGGATTGAAGTGGTAAACGGTTCTTTTTATAAGGTTTGGAATAACTTCATTGATGTATACAACGATAATAGCGGCAATGATATAGGGATTTATACGCGGGGTGTGGAGACCAGCAGCATCGTTATCGAGAAGAACCTCATAGGGAATGGCTCAGGAACAGGGACTCGATACGGGGTATATGTAAGCAACGGAGATAGCATATTTATAAGGAGCAACAGGCTGGAGGGTTTGGATCATGCTGCTCCGGGACAGGGCATTTACTGTGCAGATGTAGCGGGTGTGGTGGAGGCGGACTCGAATGAAGTGATGAACTACCAGACGCGGGGGATCTATGCGAAGGTGACCACAGACAAGAGCAGGTTCAGGGGCAACCGGATAAAGAACGTCCGGGATCTGGGGATCTTGTTCGAGGGGAGCGGCGGGGTGTTTACGGGCAATGAGGTGAACGGGGTGCTGGCGGGGAGCGGGATGGAGATCAAAGGGAGCGGGGGAAAGGTGACGGAGAACCGGTTTGTGAACGTGCAGGCGGGCGTGGGGATCATAGTGGATGGTGGGAACAACCTTGTGGCGAACAACTTTGTGGAGGCCGAGGGCGTGGGGATCGCCAAGGGGATCAGTCTGCGGGAGAACGGGACGGGGTCTGAGATCGTGTTCAACAGTGTGCACATCACGGGTACGGATGTAACCAACGGGATCGGGCTGGAAGTGCTGGGAGGGACGGACTACATCGTGAAGAACAACATATTTGCCAACAACGGAGGGGGTTATGCTGCCTATATGTCTGACACATTGAGAGGAGATTTAGATTTTAACAATTATTACAGCACCAAGCAGAAGCTTGCCTATTATGTTGATACAGGTTATACCGATTTAAATAGTTTTCAGGTTGCCAGCGGAGGGGAGTCCCATGGTTTTGCAAAGAATCCGTTTTACAGTTCGGACTCGATACTACAGATGAACCAGGTGTTGTTGAACGATGCGGCGTTACCGGGGACAGGGATCGTCCATGATATTGGTTTGACGGAGCGTGGCACTGAGCCTGACCTGGGGGCCATGGAATACACTCCCTGTGAAAATGATGCGGGGGTCAATGCGTTCGTTGGACTGGTGAACCCGCTGTCATTGGGCAGTCAGCCTGTAAGGGTGGAGCTACAGAATCAGGGGACGGGAACATTAAGCAGCACGGAGATCCACTGGGAGGTGAATGGAGAGCCACAGGCTCCCTATAGCTGGACAGGGGATCTTGGCTATAAAGAAAATGTGGAAGTTATCATAGGTAATTACACTTTCCAGGGTGGTGAGAGTTATAAGCTAAAGGGGTGGACTGTCGGGGTGAACGGAGGAGATGATTGCAATTTTTACAACGATACGGCGAAAGCGTTTGACATGGCCACGCCCATGTGCGGGATTTATACCATTGGCGGTACGGATCCGGATTTTACCAATTTCACGGATGCGGCCATTGCCCTGAACAATGCAGGGATCACCTGCCCGGTGATCTTCGAGGTAAGAGACGGGGTGTATGACGAGCAGATCAAGCTGTATGAGATCAGCGGTGTGAGCCAGGTGAACACGGTCACGTTCCGTGGGGAGAGCGGGGACAGCAGCCTGGTGGAGTTGCACTACACGACAGGCAACCCGAGCAACGACTACACGCTGTCGCTGACGGGAACGGATCACATCACTTTTGAGGACATGGGGATCCTGCGTACGAACGGGACATACAGCGTGTTGCTCCAGAACGGGAGCACGCATGTGCGTTTTGCGGGCTGCCGTCTGGGGAACGTGAAAAGCCCGGCGGCGAGTGTGGACGGCCCGCTGGCTTTTGTGGGGAACAACATGGAGGGATATGATCTGGATCTGCAGCAGAGCGACGGTGGCTCGGCGGGAGCGGTGGTTGTGGAGGATAATTACGTTCGCAATGTGACTGTAACCAACAGTGGGCCGGTGGTAGTAAGGGGGAACGGGGTACTGGATACGGAGGATTATGCGCTGGATTTTGCGATCAATGTTTGCAGTGAAATAGAGGTAAGCGACAACCGTATGCGGAGGTTGACGGTGAATAATATTGAAACAGGATCGATCTATGACAATGTGATATATCGCAATGAGAACGGAGGTTATGGGAGTCAGTTTCCGGGGATCTATAGTGAGG
>Ga0209205_1000081_pt1 | contig 17907 bp, 13 predicted proteins | sample ZodSprso05mmetaG_FD_184133 | JGI IMG/M metagenome (GOLD analysis project Ga0209205, IMG submission 184133) | Hot spring sediment microbial communities from Zodletone spring, Oklahoma to study Microbial Dark Matter (Phase II) - Zodletone Spring... ... | reverse complement strand
GCACCACACCCACTGCGGATCCGGGTATAAAATTGCGCTGGTTGTCCAGGTAGGGAGTAAGCACGGCAAGCAGGGGATTTTCACGGTAGAACTGTGCTTCCTCATCATCCAACATCTCCGTGGTATCCAGATCTGTAAGCAGGTCCAGACCGGCAGTATCCAGCAATAGCTCCTCCTCCTGGAGATCAAGAAGCGATTCTTCCCCGGTTGGCCCGGTCGCTGGCTCCTGTTCAGACTCTTCTGCCGTAACCGGTTCTCCTTCCCCCGGCTCATCCGTCAGAAGGATATCGGACAGCTTCATGTTGGCTTCTTCCAGGTATTGCCATACCTCCGCGCTCTGGTAGGTAGTCCAGAACTCCAGGTTTGCGGTTCCCGTCAGCAATTTCGTAACCCGTTCGGGTTCCTTCACACCGGGCAGTTCCACCAGGATCCTGCCCTGTCTTTCAAGCTTCTGGATGTTGAGCTGAACGACACCGAAACGGTCGATCCTGTTCCTCAGTACATTGTAAGAATTATCGATGGCATCTTCCGCCTCTGCTTTCAGGAATTCAACCACCTCATTGTTGGTGGTATTGAAATTGATGTCCCCCCTTGATTCGGGAGTCATAAAGAACTGCGCCAGCTGGGCTCCCGGATTCAGTTCCTCAAAGGATTCAGCGAAGAGGTTCACGAAATCACTCTGACTGGTGATTTTTTTCTGCCTCGCCAGCGCCATGGTCTCCGTAAACACGGGATCACCCAGATACTGTGGTGCGGCCAGGGAACGAATGATGTCCTCCACCGCAATTTCCAGGATCACGTTCATCCCCCCCTTGAGGTCGAGACCCAGGTTAATCTCACGTTCCTTACAATCCTGGTAGGTATATTTCTTCAGCAGGATGTTGTAGACTACCTCGCTTCTCATTGAATCCAGGTAGGCCCGTTCCAGTTGCACATTCCCGCCTGCATACTGCCTGGCATTTCTTTCCACCTTCTGTGCAAAAACAGTGAACAATAGCTGGTAAACACTTACCAGCGCCAGGATGATGGTAAAGAACCTGATGGCACCTTTATTTTGCATTTTTAACCTGTTTATTAATAGTTACTTATTTGTGGTTTTCAGAATAGGCCGCAAATATAGCACTTATTTTTGGAAATTGCAGGTTAAGCGCTAGTCGAAAAGCTTCAGGTCATCCAGTACTTTCATCACTTTTTTGACACTTTCGGCCGAGGTTGTCAGCAGCTTTCGTTCTTCCTCGTTCAAACTGATCTCGATCACCTCTTCCACGCCGTTTCTTCCCAGTTTTACAGGTACCCCGAGGTAGATCTTTTTCAGTCCGTACTCACCGTTCAGGTAGGCACACACCGGAAAAATACGGTTCTGGTCATCTACAATGGCCTCTACCATTTGCCCCACTGCAGCCCCGGGTGCATACCAAGCCGATGTTCCCATGAGATTGACCAGTTCTCCTCCCCCCTTCCGGGTTCTGTCCACGATTTTTTCAATCTCATCATGGTTCAGCAACTCTGTGACCGGAATGCCGCTGATGGAGGTATATCTGGGCAGGGGAACCATGGTATCTCCGTGGCCTCCCATCAGCATGGCATGAATATCATTGGGTGAAACCTCCAGTGCATCAGCGATAAAAGCCTTATACCTGCCGGTATCCAGGATCCCCGCCATACCGAATACCTTATGCGGATTCTTGTTTGCGGCAAGGAAAGCTGCATAGGTCATCACATCCAGCGGATTGGAAACCACGATGATGATCGCATCCGGAGAATACTTGATGGCTTTTTCCGTCACTTCTTTGACAATGGTAGCATTGGTCTTGATCAGGTCGTCCCGTGACATTCCCGGTTTTCTCGGTATCCCGGAAGTGATCACTATAATCCCCGATCCCTTGGTTTTCAGGTAATTGTTGGTAGATCCGATCACCCGTGTGTTGAAATTATGGATGGAGGAGGTCTGCCAGATATCGAGGGCTTTCCCTTCCGCCAGTCCTTCTTTTACATCAACGAGGACGAGTTCTTTGGCCAGATCCTTGTGCGCGATCACGTTCGCACATGTGGCGCCGACATTTCCGGCACCCACTACTGTGATTTTGTTCATAGGTAAGGTTTTAGGTTCACACATATTCATTATTTGGATAGAAAATCAGGATCAAAGTTTTCCAGGGTCCTTGATACGCAATTAATAAACACCTGTTCTGACAGATTGTTCTGAATGCCTGTCTCTTGGGAAAGAAAAGCCTGCGGGAATGCCCGTTTCCGGATAATTTGACTTTGACCGGTAAAAGTGGTAAATTGACCTGGTACCCAACTTCTCTCTGAGCCCATGAAGATCGATCTTTCAAAATACCTGAATGACTGGTACAAGGAAGATCCTGCGAGGAACATCTATCCCGGTCCCGTCGTCACCATTTCCAGGGAGGTAGGCTGTCCCGCAAAAAAACTGGCGGCCTCCCTGACCGACAGGCTCAACAATTTAAAAACATCCCGGTCAAAAGCTCATCCATGGCGCTGGATAAGCAAGGAGATCCTGTACGAATCGGCCCGCGAACTGGAAGTGGACTCCAGCCAGATACAACACATCTTCGATTACAAAAGCAGGGGCGTACTGGAGGATATCCTGCTTGCGCAATCCAAGGGATACTACAAATCGGATCTGAAAATCAGAACCACCATTGCCAAAGTGATCCGTAAATTTGGCAATGAAGGAAATGCCATCATTGTGGGAAGGGGAGGCGTGGCCATTACCAGGGATATTCCCAAATCGCTCCACATTTTTCTGGAAGCACCCCTGGAATGGCGTGCAATCCGGGTGGCTGAAAAGCACAGCCTTACCATTGACCAGGCCCGCCATTATGCCCAGAGCATCGATAAAAAAAGAACGCAATTCAGGGAAATATTCCATGGAGGGGAAAATGATTATACCCGTTTTGACCTGAAACTGAACTGCATGACGCTGGAGATCGAAGATATGCTTGACATCATCGTCGCTGCCGCTAAAACCCGTTCCATGATTTAATACAATTCCGGGATGCACACGAAAAGGAGATGGGTGGTTTTGCTTATGGTGCTTCTTTGTGCCTGTGATCATTCAGGTCGCAGAGAATCTGCCCCGGAAATTTTCACAATAAACAGGGAATCCGAGGTTGCAGGCGAAGCTTACGAAGTGATCTATTCCCTGTATCTTCCGACCGACAATTCCCGCCTGTTCGAAGGAACCGGTGCTAATTTCATCCCTGAGATACTGATACCGACGGAGAAAATCCCCCTTTACGAAGACCCGGAACAGATCGCGCAGCTGTTGGGCGCGCTGGGTGTGGACATGAGTTATTGCAGGCTATTTGAACGTTTACCGGAAGCCGCCGGTTTTTATTTCCAAATTGAAATGCTGGCGGACAAACTGGGTCTTCCCGATGAAATGTTCGAAAAATATTCCGGGAACCTGGAGGATTATTTCAGTGACCCCGACTCGCTTACAGGTCTGATCAATGGAGTCTACAGTGATACGGACAGGTATTTCAGGGAAAGTGACAGGGAGTCTCTTGCTTCGCTGTCTCTCATGGGTGGATGGATCGAAACCATGTTCATCGCCGTAAACATATACCGCAAACGGGCAATCATTGACATGGGAAACAGGATCCTTCAGCAGAAATATGCCCTCAACAGCCTGGTGGGACTGCTTGGAAATTTCCAGGAATCACTGACCATCAGAAGGAACATCCACCTGCTGAATGAACTCAGGGGATTGTACGACCAGATGGAGATCCTGTATGAGCCTCAGGGATTTCAGATAAACCCGGAGGAAAAGAAATTTCATGCGTCCGTTTCAGGAATTATCTGTGCCCCCGGAACCCTGGACAGCATCTGCGAAACAGTCATGAGGATCCGGGACGAGATCATCCGGTGAGCACTTTCCCAGTCATCTCTTCCGGGACAGGAACACCCATGATATGCAGGAGTGTAGGCGCCACATCAGCCAGGATCCCTTCCTTGATGTGTTTGAAATCATCCGTCACCAGGATGCAAGGGACCGGATTCAGCGAATGTGCCGTGTTTGGAGACCCGTCCTCGTTGAGTGCATGATCTGCATTGCCGTGATCAGCAATGATCATCACGTCATATTCGTTGCTCCTGGCAGCGTCCACAACCGCTCCCATGCATTCATCCACTGTGACGACCGCTTTTTTGATGGCCTCATAAACCCCTGTGTGACCCACCATGTCGCAGTTGGCAAAATTGAGACAGATAAAGTCAGGGCGTTCCCTGTTCATATAATCGATAACCGCATCCCTCACCCCGTAAGCACTCATCTCCGGCTGTAAATCATAGGTGGGTACCCTGGGCGAGGGGATCAGGATCCTGTGTTCATTGTCAAATTCCTCTTCCCTGCCGCCTGAGAAAAAGAAGGTCACATGTGCATACTTTTCGGTTTCTGCGATACGGAGCTGGCTCAGACCGGCCGACGCAACCACCTCACCCATTGTGTTGTTCACATTATCCTTTTCAAAGATCACATGCATTCCCTGAAAGGTGACATCGTAGGGAGTCATTGTACAATAGTGCAGGGGAATGGTTTTCAGTTCATATTCGGGCATATCCTTCTGGGTAAGGGCTATGGTCAGTTCCCGGGCCCGGTCGTTCCTGAAATTGAAGAAGATCACCACATCCCCCTCCCTGATCATCCCCACCGGGTTCCGGTTTTCATCCACCTTTACGATGGGTTTCACAAACTCATCGGTCACACCCGCATCGTAAGACTCCTGGATAGCGGCGACCATATCCCGGGTGGCCTTTCCCTTCCCGTGGACGATCAGATCGTATGCTTCCTTGATCCTCTCCCACCGCTTGTCCCGGTCCATGGCATAATACCTCCCCACGAAAGAGGCCACCTCACCGTTTGAAGACTTCAGGTGGTCCAGCAATTGCTGCATATACCCCTTGCCACTGCGCGGATCCGTATCACGTCCGTCTCCAAAGGCGTGTATAAACACACGGGCGATCCCGTAATCAGCGGTCATGTCACAAAGCTTGTACAGATGCCTGTCCATTGAATGCACCCCGCCGTCTGACAGCAATCCCATCAGATGCACCTGTTTCTTTTGGTCTCTTGCATAAGAAAATGCTTCAACGAGTACACTGTTCTCAACAATCGAATTGTCCTTAATGGCTATATTGATCTTCACAAGGTCCTGGTAAACGATGCGGCCCGCACCAATATTGAGGTGCCCTACCTCGGAATTCCCCATTTGTCCCTCGGGTAATCCAACATTCTCACCCGATGCAAACAGGCGGGAAACAGGATAGTCACTCCTGAATCGGTCCATGTTCGGGGTGGGCACCTGGCTGATCACATCTGATTTATCTCCTTTACCGATCCCCCAGCCGTCCAGGATCATCAACAATGCTTTCTTTTTACTCATTTTCGGATCAATTAATTCCAGTAAGTCAAGCCACCACCGGTGGCGCACAAAGATAGTGTTTTTTCAGCTGCATGTTGATCCTTATTCGCATTCATTCCAAACTGCATTTCATGCCAAAAATCATTACGCTTCCGTTGGCGGGTTTTATCGATAATTCATAGATTTAAGCAGATTAAATCATAATAACGATACCTTACGTATGAGTGGCTTTTTTGGTGTAATTGCCAGGAAAAATTGTCTTTACGATGTGTTTTACGGAACTGATTATCACTCACACCTGGGCACAAAGAGGGCCGGCCTCGTTTTCTACAACGAGAAAGAAGGTTTCAGGAGGTCCATTCACAGCCTGGAGAACGGCTATTTCAGAAACAAGTTCGAACCGGATCTGGATCAGTTCAGCGGCAACAGCGGGATGGGGATTATCAGCGATACCGATCCGCAGCCGATCCTGTTCAACTCCCACATGGGAAGGTTCGCCATTGCTTCGGTGAGCCGCATTGTGAATTTGTCCGACCTGGAAGAATACTTCCTGAAACGGAAAAAACACTTCACGGAAAATTTTGAAGGAAATGTAAATCCCACCGAGGTGGTGGCCAACCTGATCTGCGAGGAGGATGACTTCATTTCGGGTATTGAAAACGTGCATGACCGTGTGAAGGGCTCCTGCAGCATGCTGATCCTTACTTCCAGCCGGTTGATCGCAGCCAGGGATAAGCTGGGAAGGACCCCGGTGATCATTGGGAAAAAAGAAGGCTCCTATGCTGTGGCATCGGAGACTGCTTCATTTCCCAATACAGGCTATGAGATCGAATATTACCTGGGGCCGGGTGAAATTGTGGAAATTACGGCCGACGGATACCATGTTCTGAAACCTGCGGGTGAACAGATGCAGATCTGCGCTTTTCTATGGGTCTACTTCGGATATCCGCCGTCCTACTATGAAGGGATCAATGTGGAGGAAGTGCGTTACCGCTGCGGCGCATGTCTGGCACAAAGGGATACGGTGGAAGCCGATTTCGTTTGCGGGATCCCCGATTCCGGGGTGGGCCATGCCATCGGATACGCCAATGCCAACGGACTGCCTTACAAAAGGGCTTACATCAAATATACGCCTACCTGGCCAAGGAGTTTCATGCCCCACCTTCAGGAGATGCGGGATCTGGTCGCAAAGATGAAGCTCATTCCCAACCGGGAATTGATAGAAGGAAAGCGGATCGTATTCTGCGACGATTCCATCGTCAGGGGTACCCAGCTGAAGGACAATGCCGTGGATCTCAGGTTAGCCGGGGCAGAGGAGGTACACATGCGGATCGCCTGTCCTCCGCTTACATTCCCGTGCACATTCCTGAATTTCTCACAGTCGAATTCCACCTTGGAACTGGCCACCAGAAAAGCCATCAAACAGCTTGAGGGAGAGGAAAAACACCTGGAAGAGTATGCCGATCCGGCTTCCGGCAGGTACCGGGATATGGTGGAGCAGATCGCCGCCAACCTGGGAATTGATTCACTGATATACCAGGATCTGGGCGATTTGGTAAAAGCGATCGGACTGCCCAAACATAAGCTCTGCACCCATTGCTGGGACGGATCCGGTTATTTCTGATCCGAATATTCTCCCGGATCGGTCAGAATATGTATCTTGCAGCAATCCCTAAAAACTGTTAAATGAACCCTAACCCTGTACGCACTTTCGATCTTCTCGACCGCTGTATCGACCTGTATCCCAATCGCCGGGTCCTTGCCGAGAAAACCAACGGACAATGGATTTACCACACATCCGAAGATTATCATGAGATTGCCCGCCAGTTTGCGTGGGGATTGCTGGAACTCGGCTTCAGGAAAGGTGATAAGATCGTGACCATCACCAATAACCGTCCACAGTGGAATTTTGTGGACCTGGGGATGGCCATGGCCGGGGTGGTGCATGTCCCCGTATACACTTCCCTGAATTTCCTTGAATACAGTTTCATCCTGGAACATTCGGATGCCCGGATGGTGATCGTATCCGACAAAAAACTCCACGATATGGTGATGCCTGCCTGCAGGAAACTGAAGAAGGTGGAGTGGCTCTTCACTTTCAATGAGGTTGAGGGCGCATCAAACTGGACAGAGGTGCTTGACACTGGAAAAAAGAGCAGCGACAGGACCAGGCAAAAACTTGAATCCATTAAAAAGGAAATCGTTCCCGATGATTTTGCCTCCCTGATCTATACTTCGGGAACCACGGGAACGGCAAAAGGAGTGATGCTTTCACACCGGAACCTGGTCGGGAATTTCCTGGCCGCAGCAGGGGTCTTCCGGCTTACGAAGGAAGACCGCTACCTGAGCATCCTTCCCCTCTGTCATGTTGGCGGAAGGATGGGGAATTACCAGACACAGTATTCCGGCGCCTGTATTTATTATGCGGAAAGCATGGGAACCATCGCCGAGAATCTGAAGGAAATCCGTGCCACGGGATTCGATGCCGTACCCAGGATCCTGGAAAAGATCTACGACAATGTACTTGCCCGGGGACGCAGCCTGAAAGGAATGAAAAAGAAGATTTTTTTCTGGGCGGTCGGGCTGGGTCTCCGGTATGCGCCCTTCGGTGAAAAAAGCTGGTTCTATTACCGGAAACTGAAGATCGCCGACCGGCTGATCTTCTCCAAGTGGCGGGAAGCCCTGGGCGGACATGCACGCATTGTGGGTTGCGGGGGTGCAAGCCTGCAGCCCCGGCTGGAAAGGATCTTCTGGGCGAGCGGACTGAAGATCCTGAACATGTACGGACTCACTGAAACTTCTCCCATCATCACCATCAACCGTCAGGATCTTCCGCTCTGTAAACTGGGTACGGTGGGAGCACTCATCGACGGGGTGGAACTCAAGATCGCAGATGACGGGGAGATCTGCTGCCGGGGACACAATGTAATGCTGGGGTACTACAAGGACGAATTACTGACCAAAAGTGTGCTGGATGAGGAAGGATGGTTCCATACGGGAGACGTGGGCCATCTGGAGAACGGTACCTTTTTGCATGTGACCGACCGTAAAAAAGAGATCTTTAAACTTTCCAGCGGAAAGTTCATCGCTCCCCAGCTCCTGGAAAACAGGATCAAGGAGTCGCTTTTCGTGGACCAGGTCATGGTGGTGGGAGAGCACCAGAAATTCGCCAGCGCCCTGCTGGTCCCCAATTTCACTTTCCTGAAGGACTGGTGCCTGGCCAGGGAGATCCCAATCCCTGTAGCAGCAGCTGAACTGGTCTGTCACCCCGAGGTGGTCTCCGTCTACCAGGAGGAAATATCCAAAATCAACCGGACCCTGGCCGTCGCGGAACGGATCCAGCGCATCCGTATCGTACCCGATGAATGGTCGCCCCAGTCCGGGGAGCTGTCGGCCAGTCTAAAATTGAGAAGAAAGGTACTGGAAGATAAATACAGGGAGTTGCTGGACTCCATTTACCGAAGACAATCCTGATCTTGGTATTCATTCTCCGGAACAACATGAAGATCACCGAGGTCAAGGATAAAAAAACCGGGCAAGAATTTCTGAGGGTCCCAAAATTACTTTACCGTGACGATCCCGTCTGGGTCTGTCCGCTGGATAAAGAAATAGCATCCATTTTTGATCCGAACCGCAATGTATATTTTTCCCACGGTGAAGCCACCCGGTGGGTCATGCGGGATAGCCAGGGCCGGCTTGCAGGAAGGATCGCGGCGTTCATCGACCGCAATACAGCCTTCGGTTATGACCAGCCCACAGGAGGGATCGGATTTTTTGAATGCATCAACGACCGGGAAGCCGCCCACCTGTTATTCAACACCGCAAAACAGTGGCTCCTGGACAGGGGCATGGAAGCCATGGACGGACCGGTCAATTTCGGTGAGACGGATATGTACTGGGGTCTGCTGGTGGAAGGTTTCACCCATCCCTCCTACGAGATCGCCTATAATCCGCCCTATTACCGGGAGCTATTCGAGTCTTACGGCTTCATGACCTATTACCGGCAGGAAGGATTCCACCTGGACCTGAAAAAAGAATTGCCTCCCAGGTTCGAAAAAATTGCCCGGTGGATCGCCCAAAAACCCGAATATGAATTCAGACATTTCGAGTGGAAGAATTCCGACCGGTATATCCGGGACTTTGCCGTGGTCTTCAATGAAGCCTGGGCCACTTTCAAGGAAAATTTCAAACCCCTGGAGGCGGACTATATCAGGAAAACACTGAAAAAAGCCAGGGCAATCCTTGACGAGGAATTCATCTGGCTGGCATACCATCAGGGCAAACCCATTGCGATCTACCTGATGTATCCCGATGTGAATATGATCCTGAAACACCTCAACGGAAAACTCAACCTGCCTGCAATGATCAAATTCCTTTATCTCAGGCAAAGGAAAACCATGACCCGGGCAAGGGGCGTGCTGATGGGGGTGATCCCACGCTTCCAGGGCCTGGGGGTCGAAGCAGGGATCATCCTGCATGTGGCCGACGTGATGAAACGGAAACCCCATTACACCGAGATCGAATTTTCCTGGGTGGGCGATTTCAATCCGAAAATGAGGAAAATCTTCCTTTCCGTGGGAAGTGTTTCCGCAAAACACTACATCACCTACAGGTACCTGTTCGACCGGAATGCACCTTTCAAACGCTATCCCATCCCCGAAGAAACGGGAAAGGAGCAGAAAGCATAACGAAGAATATGAACTACGACATCATTGTTATCGGAGCCGGACTGGGCGGCCTGACGGCAGGGGCAAAGCTGGCCAGAGAAGGAAAAAAGGTATTGCTCATCGAACAGCATGACAGGCCGGGAGGATGCGCCACCACTTTTGAACGCAGGGATTTTACCATGGAGGTGGGACTGCATGAGATGGATGGTCTCCACCCGGGCGACCTGAAGACAAGGATCTTTCGCGACCTGGGGATCTTTGAACGGGTAGAGTTTCTCCCCTTACCCGAATTCTACAGGTTCATGAACGGGAGACAGGACATCGTGATCCCCCACGATCCGGTTCAGGCTAAGCAAATCCTCATCGAGCGTTTCCCGGGACAGGAGCATGGGATCGAACAATATTTCCACCATGTGCTCAATGCAAGAAAAATCAACAGCGAACGTGGCGGAGGTCCTGAGAAAAGCGTGGGACAATTCCTGGATGAGATTATTTCCGATGAGGACCTGAAGCTGGTGCTGCTGGGGAACCTGGGCTATTTCCATGACGATCCCTATACCCTTTCACTGGGCTATTACCTGACCGCCCAGGGCAGTTACTACGGGGGAAGGGCCAACTTTATCCGGGGCGGTTCCCAGGTGCTTTCCAACGCCCTGATGCAGATCATTGAAGAACACGGGGGTACGGTGAAGCTGAAACACCTTGCCACCGGGATCGCTTATGAAGGGAAACGGCCCGCAGGAGTCACCTATGAAAATACAAGGGGAAAACAAAAGGAAAGCCATACCGATCACGGCGGACAGATCATTGTGAATGCGGCTGTGCCCAATCTGGCAAATACCCTGCTCCCACGCGCCGAAGGAAAGAAGCTATCCGCGGCCATCAGCGAAAACCGGGTCGGCGCTTCTCTTCTCACCGTCTATTTCGGATTCAACAAGCCTCTTAAAACACTGGGCAACAAGTACTATTCCACCTTTATTTACCACCCCTCGGTGCAATCACAGGCCGATATTGTGACCAACAACCACAGTGATTTCGGCACCCGGAGCTTTACTTTTGTGGATTACAGCCTGGTGGACTCGGACCTGGCTCCCGAGGGGAAAAGTGTGGGAGCCGCCTGTTGTGTGGACTATCCCGGAGACTGGCAGGGAATGCTCAGGGAAGAATATGTGCGCCTGAAATCCGATGTGGCCGATATCATTACCGAGCGCTGCGAACAGTTCATCCCGGGATTCAGGGATGCGGTGGAATATGTGGAGGTGGCCACCTCGCTGAGTGTGAAACGCTTCACCCTGAACCCCGGGGGCGCAGTATACGGATTCGCACAGGAACCTGACAAACCCACCGGTTACCTCTCCGCGCTTCCTGACAACATCCATGTTGCATCAGCCTGGGGAAAGTTCGGTGGCGGTTTTTCCGGTGCCATTTTCAGCGGGTACATGACCGCCATGAATATTTTGAGAAAGCGCTGAATGCCGTGTGAACGGTATTGTTTCTCTCAGGGCATCCACATATCACCTGATCCCAGGCCGCATTCTTCGATCATGGCAATGGCATACTCCATCCGCCCCAGGTCGTCCGCACCCCCGTTGTTGGTCCCGAAAGTGAACTTCACCCCGGCCTCTTTGGCCCTTTTGATGAAGGCCGGACTCGGGATCTGTCTCCGGTTATTGATCTCCAGGGCCACCTGGTTTTCTGCCAGCACCCGGATGACCCGGTCCATCCGTTCAATGGTCCACAGCTCATCGTACCGGTCGCTGATCTCATCCGGCAGGTAGGTGGGATTCACATAAATGTCGATGGGCTCTGTGCTCACGATCTTTTCGATCCGGTCCACCAGCTGGTCCATGAAATCCTGCGGATCGCCCACTTCGGTCTCTTCCGGGATCCATAACCTCATCCGTTTGCCATCGTCATTGGTCCAGGTCATGGCATCGGTAAAGACATAATCGAAACGGGAGACCGTCTCAGGGGAAAACAGCTCCACCCATTCCCGGCCTTCTGCCTGCATGGCATGCCATGTAAGCGGAGATTGTTCATACTGATCCAGGTATTCATTCAGTGCAGCATCGGTCTCATATCCCATTTTCAGTCCGCAATTCACCGCCAGTCCATAATTGAATCCGTATTTTCTGGCATGGGCCAATGCCTCTTCCCGGGTGAGGCCGCCTTTCAGATGTACGTGCAAATCTATCAGGGGAAACCCATAGGTATGCGCCATGATCAGCTTCTTTTCGAAATCCAGGTCCTCCGGCGGTGTTCCGGCAGATGGCAGATCGTCCGGCAATGGTTTGACCCGGATGTTTTTGTAATAAACAACGCTTCCCGGATCATGGCACTGAATTGCAAACGTGCCCGAGGAGAGCACCCTTCCTTTCATGCCTTCGGTCCTGTAGATCTCATCCGGTTCGGTGTATTCGGCCACCAGCTCCCCGTTGATGAAAGTCTGGATGGTCTTCCCTTGTACTTTAATACGGTAGTTGAACCATTCGTTGTCGGGTACCGGTGCTTTCCAGGTATTCCTGACGGCATAGATACTGCCCGTCATTTTATTTTCTCCGCCGGGAATGGCTGTATTGATCACCTGGCATTCATACCCTTTTGCAGGCCATCCCTCCTTCTGGAATTCAGTATGGATATAGATGCCCGAATTGGATCCGGGTTCGGTCTTCACATCGGCCATGAACTCAAAATTTTTGAAATCATGGTCCATTACCTCCCCCTCGTAGAACAGATGTGACCGCGGTCCGGCTGTGACCAGGGCACCTTCCTCGATCTTCCAGGAATCCGCATTTTCGGAAGCCCTCCAGCCATCCAGTGTTTTTCCGTCAAACAGGGTGATCCATTCATCTGAATTACATCCAAGTAATACAGTTGATAAAACAAAAATGAAGAGTAGTCGGTTGAATTTCATAGTCGCAGTTGTTTGGTTCATAATTGATCAATTAAAAAATATACTGTTTAAAAGCGATGACGTTGCACACTACACCGGAAAATAGTTTCTATATTATCTTATAAACACGCTGTACTAAATAGTCCCTATGACGAGATCTAATTTTTACTTCATCTAAATCTAAATTATTATCATTAAGGATTCTAATCTTCCCTGATATCAGCCCCCGGGTAACTGGTAATAAATTCAGAGCACAGAAGAATCATAGTCATTTATTGCTTTTCTAAGAATTATCAATGCTTTCGATATCCTTATCTCGACCGTCTTTACACTTATATTCAGTTGCTTCGCTATTTCCTTGTATTTCATATCTTCATAGCGACTCATCATAAATACCTTTTTTATATCCTGCGGCATTCCTTCAATTACCTCTTCAATCAAACTCTTAAGTTCCTTGAAATGGATCCACTGATCTCCAACCTCCTGAAGTGCTTCGATGCTAAGTTGTGTTTCCAGATACTCTCTGTTATTCTGGGCTCGCAGCATCGTTTGCTGATCGCGTAAATAATTCAGGCATTTATTCTTTGCGATTGTATACAGGAAATTCACTATGTTGGTTTCGGCATTTATTTTAGTTCTTATCTCCCATAATTTCATAAAAGTGTCCTGCACCAATTCATGGGCAATATGAGGATTCTGGGTATATTCCTTGCACAGATGATAAAGCATATTATAATGCCTAACATAGACCTTCCTAAAGACCTCATGATCCCCCTGAATAATCCCTCTTATTTCTATTTTAACTCGAGACAAATTATATAGACATTGCAGAATTGAATGAACCTGTTGATCTTTGACGGATTCATTTGATCATAGTAAACTGTTAAACTATGAAATATAGATTAAGTATAACTATTCTCCAAATTGAAAATCACATCACCGGTTGATGAACTTGAAGAAAGTACTGCATACATCTATGATTTTACATATCTCATTTTATCCAGTTGTCAAGTTTCAAATACTGCTCAAGCTTTGACTTGTAAAGAAATATGCTCAATTGATAAACGATATCACCTTATAAATTACTTTGTAAGTTTGTTTCTTCTGCGTTAAAAAGCAAGCTTCGCTTCCCTGCAACTCGAGTCAATGTTTCATGTTCAGTAGTTTGGATAATTATATTTGTAAACGACCTACATTTCTTATCATTTTCATAATGAAGCTTTTTAAGATAAACAAAACTACATGAGTAAATAAAAAATTATCAATTTTGCCTTTATAAAATAATTGATTTTATGTATGTTTAGTAGAATCAAATCTTTATAAAATGAAAAAATCAATTCTATTGGTTGCTCTGTCTTTTTCATTCTGCCTTTTTGCACAGGAAATTCAAACGGCAGAGGCTCTGGTTTCTCCGCGAAAAGCTGAACAGAAGATTATCGTTGGAGGGGCTGATGCTGATATTTCCGGTTTTAATAGCCAAGCTATACAATTTGCCATTGATGCCATGCAGACATCAGGGGGAACAGTCATCCTAAATCCCGGCAACTATGAGATCAATGCACCGATTCGCCTCAAATCCAATATAAAACTGGTAGGTTCCGGAAACACTACTATTCTTAAAAAGGGGGAGGGTATACAAACAAAATTTATAGTTGATGCCGATTACGGTGAACTGAAACTTGCCGTTGAAAATGCTGATGGCTTTGAGGTAGGAATGAAAATCCAGGTAACGGATGACTCAAATAACGGCTGTTGGAACGTATCCACCGCGTATGTGACAGATATCGAAGATAATATTATTTATATTGATAAAGGATTGATCCGCAATTACTGCTCCTATCTGAATGGTCTGATATCTAATGCATCCTCTGTGATTGAGGTGATAGATGCGGAAAATTCTCTTATTTCAAACTTGGTAATCGACGGCAACCGGGAGAAGAACTTCTTTGCCGACGGATGTAACTGTGCAGGTGTGCTGATACAAAAATCAAAGAGAATTACTGTGGACCATGTTACTGTAAAGGATTTTAACGGTGAAGGAATCAGCTGGCAGATCACTGAGAATGTCACCGTGAGCAATTGTGAGATTTCAGGAAGTGGGAATACCGGCCTGCATCCGGGAACTGGTTCACCGTTCTCAGTAATTGAAAACAACAAGGTACATCATAACGATCGCGATGGATTATTCATCTGCTGGCGAGTGTATCAGAGCAGGGTGATTGGGAATGAATTTAACCACAACGGACGTTTTGGCTTATGTTCAGGTTATAAGGATACCGACGTTATTTTTAAGAACAACTATATTCATGACAATAGAAGCGACGGTGTTAATCTGAGGGAGGAACGAGAAAACAACGCTCCGCATAGGAACACCTTCATAGGTAATATTATCGAAAACAATGGAACCGACGGCGGAGGTTTCGGTTTTTCTATCCAATCACCTGCCCGTGACCTGGTGCTGAAAGAAAACCTTTTCAAGAACTCATCCAATACTCAGAAAGCTGCCATTTATGTCTACAGTACAGGACTGATGCCAACACTGGAACACAACCGCTTCGATCCACATGCATTGGGAGAATTGGTTTTTGAGTAACTATGATCTCTACAGTTGAAGTTCTTTATAGGATTTTAATTTTATACTATTGGTTCCCAACCAGGTTCATATTCGCGGGTAAATAACTTCATCGCATCCCTATCGAATATTTTTCCGGTCTTATCGTTGATATCAAAACCTTTTCCAATCCTATAGGAAATGTTTGCGTAATGTACCATGGCTTGCGAAATAATTCCTATTTCCAGAGGAGCATTCAGAAGATCTATTCCGCGGATAGAGTTTAAGAAATTATTCACATGGGCTGTAGACATATCTCCTCCTCCCCCGAGGAGGTTCCCAGCTTCATTGGAGGAAAATGCGCTTCTTCTAATTTCCTTACCTTTCCGATCATACAAAATGTAGATATCACGGTTTATGAATACAGCTCCTTCGCTTCCATAAACAATGGTACCACGATCGTAACCATATGTCAGATATCCATTCCTACTTTTTCCATCCCACTCTATGGTTTTACCATCCTTGAACTGGAATGTAGCTTTCATATTATCATACATCTCCCATCCGTCATTAATAAAATGATTCTTCCCAGCTTGAACATCGACTCTTATTGGGTAATCAACCTGAAGTGCCCAGCGTGCAATATCAAATTCATGTGTGCCGTTATTGCCGGTTTCTGCAGTTCCATAGTCCCAGCCGTACCAGTGCCAGTTATAATCCCATGTTTCTGCCGTATACTTTCTTCTAGGCGCGGGGCCTTGGAATAATTCCCAATCAAGATCCTCACTCACGGGTGCAGGTTTTTGGACAGGCACTTCACCCCGTTCATTGGTATAAAAGGTCAATGCTTTGTAAGTAGTTCCAATAATTCCATTTTGGATTTCCCAAATAATCTGTTTCGTATCCTTGGAAGAACGCTGTTGCACCCCCATTTGTACCAACTTATTATATTTTTGTTGTGCCTGAATAATTATTTCACTCTCTGCTAAGTTGTGACTGCATGGTTTTTCTACATACACATGTTTTCCTGCCTCCATAGCCATAACAGCACCAGGCGCATGCCAATGGTCAGGAGTTGCATTAAATACAGCGTCCACCGTTGGGTCAGCGAATACATTTCTCAAGTCATTTTCAAGCTTGGGTACATATCTGATCAGTTTTTCAAAATTGGATGCTGCCTTTTCGCGTTGGCTTCTCTTGACGTCGCATAGATAAACCAGCTCAACATTATTCTCTTTCAAAGATATGGGTTCGTAAAAAGCTCCCAACCTTCTTCCTAAACCGATTATAGCAAGATAAATCCTGTCGTTGGCACCTATTATGCGTTTATAACTTCTGGCAGACATTGAAAATAATGGTTGGCTGAAAAATGCTGTTACAGAGGTTGCTGCCGCTTGCTTCAAAAAATATCTACGGGATGATGTCATTCTCTTTATTTTATAATCGTTAAATTGTTGCGAGTATTCCTTTGACATAACCCAATGACTCCATCATTCCAGGAAGTGGATCATCTTCATCAGCTTCATATTCTAAGGCTAGAGTTCCTTGATATCTCAGTTTCTTAAGTGATTTCAATAATGTGGGGAAATTTATTACGCCGCGACCTATTATACAGGTATCCCCTTCTTCTGATGCTGATGTTACATCTTTAATATGAATGTCAAATATACGATCGAAATAGTCTTGAATATTCATTGCTGGATCCTGATTTAATCTTTTCGTGTGTCCGATATCAACGCAAAGCCCCATTCTTTGATCCATGTGCCTAATTTTGAGGTAAGCACTTTCTACGCTTGGATACAAATCGTCTCCGGGTCCGTGGTTATGGATGGCAAGTTTGATGTTGAATTCTTTAACCTTCTGCTCCACAAAAGGAAGAACATCTGGATAAGGAACACCAATGATTATTTCCATTCCTGCTGTTTTTGCATAATGGAACACCTGTTCAACATCTTCTTTCGTTTTCATGGTGACCACACCGCAACCGTACAGTTCCATCCCCTTTTGTTTGCACAACTCAACAGTTTCAATGATGGTTTTAGCATCAGATTCAATTGGTAGATGCATATTCTTAAATGTAATTCTGTTGACTCCGCACCGAAGAGTCATGTCAAGAGCCTGTTCTGTGGAAAATTTTCGAAGGGAATAGGAAGCTACTCCAAGCCTGAAGTTTTGCATTCCGTTTCCATGACTATGTGATGACGCTAATGATAATTTCGGTAAAACAGCAGTACTAAACCCCAGTGCTGTGATTCGTAAATAGTCCTTTCTGTCCATAATCAATACTATACTTTAATAGTATAAACACTCAATTCTGTTAATACCCTATGTCAAGCATTAGTGTTATAGGGTCAAATTCTAAATTATTGCCCATAAAAAAAGTCATTAATTAATTGATATAAAGCC
>Ga0209205_1000080_pt1 | contig 18239 bp, 12 predicted proteins | sample ZodSprso05mmetaG_FD_184133 | JGI IMG/M metagenome (GOLD analysis project Ga0209205, IMG submission 184133) | Hot spring sediment microbial communities from Zodletone spring, Oklahoma to study Microbial Dark Matter (Phase II) - Zodletone Spring... ... | reverse complement strand
TGTCAGAGGATGTTGTACAGGATGTTTTTGAAAAGCTGTGGGTAAAGCTGGAGTCGGTCTCCGCCCTGAAAGTGAAGACCTACCTTTTTACCGCAGCCTATCATACCATGATCGATTATATCCGGAAGGAAAAACGTTATCAAGGGGAAGAACTGAGTGAAATGGAAGAACCGTCGCACAACGGACACTATTCCGACCTGGGGGAGGTGCTGGAGGAAGCCGTCAAGAGACTGCCGGAAGATCAGCGGTCGGTCCTCATGCTGCGGGATTACGAAGGTTATTCCTACAGGGAGATCGCCGGGATCACCGGCTTGTCGGAGACCCAGGTGAAGGTTTACATCTACAGGGCCAGGATTTTCCTGAAGCAATATATTGGAAGTTTGGAAAGGGTCATATGATGCGGGAGATACACAGAAATAATTATGAAGCCTTCCTGCTTGATCTGGCGGAAGGAAGGCTGTCTGCCAAAGAACAGCAAATGCTCCGTGATTTTCTGTTGCTCAATCCCGATTGCGGGGGACCGGCGGAAGGTCTGGAATCCTGGGTGCTTTCAGAAGAAGAGATCGCCTTTCCGGACCGGGACAGACTGAAGAAAAACATTCCGGCTGCGGGAGAGGAAATTTCGAATGAGAACTTTGAGCTTTTATCCATCGCCCGGCTGGAAGGCGATCTTTCGCCCGAACAGGAGAAGAGCCATGAATCCCTGCTGGGAGCGGATGACGCGAAAAGACAAGCATGGCTTGCGTGGAAAAAGACAAAGCTCGTTCCGCCCCGGGTGGAATTTCCGGGAAAACGGGCTTTGAAAAAGCATCAACCCATCTCCCGGAGGGTACTCTGGGTGAGTGTCATTTCTGCCGCGGCGGCCATTGCATTGCTGATCACCCTGACAAAGATCAGCCCGGTTTTTCCCGGTCAGACCCCTTTGCTGGAATCGGAGCTCCGGGAATATGTTCCTGAAGGAGGAGGGGTAACGGACGATCCGGGAATGGAAGCATTTGCTCCGGTGATCCCTGAAAATGAGATGCTGGCGAGTGAGCCGGTCACTTTATCCATCAAAAAAAACCCGGACCCTCCCGAGCTGACAGGAAAAGATTCGGGGGAAAAAAATGCGGCAGGGCCTTTTGAAAAAGAAAGCATTCTTCTGACCGGACCCGGGGACTCGGTCAACCTGGCCGGAAGAGAAAGAGAACTGCAGGAGCGCATCCGGATCGCGGTCCTGGATTATCCGGCTCCGGGTATCATGGATGAAGGTGTTTACGACAGGATCACACCCCTAGCATTGCCTGCCGGGTCCGTCCATATGACGGGTCTTTCCATTCAACAGCTTTCTTCCATAGACCTGCAACAGATGTTCGAAGATTTCACCGAGGAAAACGAGATCTCTTTGTGGACCATCGCCAATTCAGGGATCAGAGGCATCAACAGGCTCACGGGCGCCGATCTGTCCCTCCTGGCACAGAAAGATGAGGATGGAGATATTGCGGGGATCCGTTTCAGATCGCGCCTGCTCTCATTCTCAACCCGGCTTCAAAGGGAGGATTAATCGTCCCGGATGCAACTTCTGACCGGGTAGTTTGTCCTTAGATAGAAACCAAACAACCTCACATGATGAGAACGCTGTTTTCATTCCTGATCCTTGCGGCTGCATGGACAGCATATTCCCAGGATAAAGAGTACCGGACAATTTTCGATCAGCGGGATATGAGGATCTCCGGACTGGGAGGCCCTTTCATGCAATTTACTTCAGTTGCGGGGGAATTCGGCCACATGATGGGCGGAGGTGCGGCGGTTCTTCTCAATGATTTTTTCATAGGCGGGTACGGACTGGGTCTCACCAATGCCATCCCCGATTATGTGAACGATCACTCAAACGACAAGCTAAGTCTGGGACACGGAGGATTCTGGATCGGGTATTCTCTTTTCGGTGAAAAACCCATCCATGCCTGTATCTCCACCCTTGTGGGCTGGGGTGAATTCGGAATCATGGGGTATGATGGTTATTATCCCTTCATCAGGGATAAGATCTTTACCCTGGCCCCTGTCGTTGAACTGGAATTGAACCTGACGCGATATTTCAGGATCGGTGCGGGAGCCACTTACAATATCTACACAGGGCTGGATGAGCAGCGCCACGGTTACAGTTCGGAAAACCTTTCCAGCCCGGGTGGCTTTTTGAGCTTTAAATTCGGCTGGTTCTGACACAGCGTCGGCATCCCTTCGTGTGGCGGCTTTTTGCAAATCTGCAGCGTCCGCATTTCCGGTTTTCACGTTGACGCTCCAGGCAGGCCTCGGAGATTTTTGCGTACATTTGCGCAAACTTGTTCGGTGTGTATAAGGGGACTGTCATTAAATCCACGGGGAGTTGGTTTACAGTAAAAGATGAGCATGAGCGAATTGTACCCTGCACCATCAGGGGAAAATTCAGGATGAAAGGTATCCGTGCCACCAACCCGGTGGCGGTGGGAGATCATGTCCGGTTTGAGCGGCCGGAAGAAAGCCGGACCGGGATTATCACCCACATCGAGGAACGATCCAGTTACATCATCCGGAGATCTTCCAAACTTTCCAAGGAATATCAGCTGATCGCCTGCAACGTGGATGTGGCCTGGCTGATGGTCACCATGAAGCTTCCGCGTACACTGACCGCTTTCATTGACCGTTTTCTCGTATCGGCAGAAGCCTACCGCATCCCGGTGATCATCCTGTTTAACAAGATTGATCTATACGGGGAAGCTGAACGGCAAGAGATGGAATCTCTGTGGAAGATCTACACGGGTATCGGGTACCGCTGCATGAAATTGTCCCTTGAAACGGGCGAGGGAGTTGCGCAGGTTGAAGCGGCCATGAAGGGGAAGGTGAACGTTATTGCAGGAAATTCCGGGGTTGGGAAGACCACCCTGATCAACGTGCTCGATCCTTTCATGAAACTGAAAACCGCCGCCGTTTCGGATGTGCACCAGACAGGGAAACACACCACCACCTTCGCTGAAATGTTCGAACTGCAGAGTGGGATCACGATTATTGATACGCCCGGACTCAGGGGGTTCGGGACCATCGATATAGACCGGAACGAACTATTTCCATTTCTTTCCCGAGATTTTCAGGGCCAGCAAGAAATGCAAATACCATAACTGTCTGCATATCATGGAACCGGGATGCATGGTCAAGGAAGCGGTCCGGGAGGGGACGGTCAGCGAATCCAGGTATGTAAACTACCTGATGATGATGGAAGAAGGGGAAGGCAGGTACCGTTGATCAGGTTTCTGCACTGGATAAATTATCCTTTTTTTATGGCATGGGTATGAAAAATAGTTTATAAGTTTATCCTTCATTGATGACCAATTTTTGATGAGCAGAAGCAACCTCATATCAGCCATTATTCTCTTTTTGATCCTTTTACTGAACGGGATCACCATCTACAGCCTGAATAAAAGATACACCCGGTTTTTAAACGAAACACTTCTGGAGCAGACCCGGTTATGTGGAGAGCACATGGAAACCACATTGCTTCAGTTCTCCAGCGATATCAATTATGAACTGAACATGTACAATTATTCCGAGATTTTCGGGGATCCGGAAAAATTCAGGGTTGCCACACAGAGCCTGCGCCTGTTTTATACCAAATACCGTGACCTGATAACCAATATTTCGGTATTCGACAACAAGAAAAATTTTTATGCGCTTTACCTTGAGGCCAATGACAATTTTGCCAAATTTGACAGGTTTGTGGTGGACAGTTTTCCCCGGAAAAAGCAGGAAAGATTGTATTCCCGGGACAGGGTGGAACAGGCAGGCAGCGTATTGAAGTATTATTATCCTTATTTCGGCCAGGACGTGGTGAATGGCAATGTGATGGTGGAAGTGGATATGGAAAAATTTGCAGGGAAGGTTTTTCATCTCTACCCGCGGGGAAACACGCTCCACTGGCAATGGGTGATGGGAGAGGACGGAGCCCTCATCCTGCACAATTTCCCGTCCGATTCTTTCAGGATCGGGGAAGCCGTCATGCTTCGGGACAGTATCCGGGCCGAAATTTCCGGGATATGGCAGCATACCCTGATCGATGCTGACGGGAAGAAAAACAAAGTTTACACGGCCTGTTATCCGCTGAGCATTTATGCAAGGAAAATGGGTGTGATGTTCACGGTGAATAAAAGCAGTTTTTTCGGTTTTTTCATTAACAGGAACCTGCAGGTGGCGATTTTCTCTTTTCTGGCCACACTGGCACTGGTGATCTACCTGCTCATGATGCTTGGCAGGCAGCGAAGGAGGGAAAAGCGGTTGAAGCTTTCAGAGATTATCTTCAGACAGATCATCGAACATTTCCCGGTGGGGATCATGATCATCGATGAGATGAACATCATCCGGAATATCAACAGTGCAGCCCAGAAAATGTTGTTTCTGGGGACATCCGATAACCTGGTGGGGAAGGATTACAGCAAGCAATTCGTGATATCCAACAGGTACCTGCTCAATGACGGGCCCAGTCCTTTCCGGGATGATTCTCATTACCTGTATTATGAGAAAGACGGTATTGAGACGGTCATTTACCGCATCGAGCAAGCGACTTCCATCGGGGGTGAGGAACTGAAACTGATTGCCCTGATCGATGTGTCTCCCATTGAGAAATCACGAAAGGTGGAAGTGGCTGCCAACAAGGCTAAATCGGATTTCCTGGCCGCCATGAGTCATGAGATCCGGACTCCGATGAACGGTATCCTGGGAATGGTCAATGACCTGCTGGAAATGAAAAGCGGCGGGGAAGTAAGATCGAAGATCGAAGTCATCAAACGATCGGCCGATCTGTTAATGACCATCATTAACGATATCCTTGATTTTTCCAAGATCGAAGCAGGCAGGATGATGCTCGAAGAGATCCCCTTCGTACTTTCGGATGAGCTGGAACTGGTCGGTGAGCTGTTCAGGCCGCTTGCCAGGGAAAAGGGCCTGGAGCTGCAGATCGACCAGAAGGAAGATGTCCCCAACAAGCTGATCGGGGATCCTTTCCGTCTGCGACAGGTGATTTCCAACCTGGTGAGCAATGCGGTCAAGTTCACCGAGCAGGGCAGGATCGTTATTACAGCCCAGCTCATGGAATCTTTCAAGAGCCAGGTGAATATCCTGTTTACCGTTGAAGATACCGGGATCGGTATCCCCAGGGACAGGCTTAAGGAGATTTTCGGAAGTTATACCCAGGCCAGGGGCTCGGTGACCAGGAAATTCGGGGGCACCGGGCTGGGCACCACCATTGCCAAGCAGCTGGTGGAACTGATGCACGGGGAGATCTGGGTGGAAAGTCCCTCCGGCATATCATCGAGTGAGGATCAGCCCGGTTCCAAATTCAGCTTTACCATTGAGGCCTATTCCAATGAAAGGATCCCCAAAAAATTCGACTTCGGACATATCAACCGGTTGAGTGAGATCAATTCGCTGATCCTGACCAAAGAATCAGATCCTTCCAAAAACACCATGGCCAGGATGCTGGGAAGATTCGGACTGAACGTGGTGACCAAGATATACCAGGACAGTACCGTGGACAGTGTGATTCATCACCTCCAGGTCAAAAGGAATAATTACCACCTGGTCATCCTGGTGGATAAGAACCAGCTTGATGGTTTTTCACTGGCCAAGGAGTTAAAAAACAACAACCTGACAGATATCTATCCCATCATGCTGGTCAGTTCCAACGATAAAACGGGAAATTATAAGACCTGCAGGAAACTGGGGATCGATTATTATCTGATCGACCCGTTCGAAACCAAGGAGGTATATGATATCCTTCTGGAAAACTTTCCGGGGATCGAGGATCAGAAAAGCCTTGAGCCCATGCTTAATGCATTGCCAACCGAACTGGCAATCCTGGTGGCCGAGGATAACCTGATCAACCAGAAGGTGGCACAATCCATTTTCAAGAATATCGGGTATGAAATTGATATTGCCAGGAACGGCAGGGAAGCGGTGGTGCTGATGGAAGAGAAATCCTATGATGTGGTCTTTATGGACCTGCTGATGCCAGAGATGGATGGTTACCAGGCTACCGAGGAGATCCGGAGGACCGGTCACACCCTCCCCATTGTGGCCATGTCGGCCGATGAAGATGACCATACCAGGGAAGCCGCTTTCAGGGCTGGAATGAATGAATATGTGAGTAAACCGGCCAGGGTGGAAAACATCAAGCAGTTGTTAATTAAATTGTTCTCAACAACCATTTAGATATTTATGCAGTCACACGAATTGGATTACAGGATCATCGGGGATGACATCCAGCTTGTTGAGATTGAGCTGGATCCCATGGAGACGGTTATTGCTGAAGCAGGATCGATGATGTACATGGACAATTCGATCAGCTTTGACACGAAGATGGGTGACGGTTCGAATCCCAGCGAGGGATTGATGGATAAATTGCTTTCGGCGGGGACCAGGGTTCTCACCGGAGAATCTCTTTTTGTCACGCATTTTACCAACCATGGTACCGGCAAACAGCGGGTGGCCTTCTCGGCTCCCTATCCGGGCAAGATCATCCCTGTAGATCTAACACTTCATGGAAGGTCCCTGATTTTGCAGAAAGACAGCTTTTTATGTGCGGCCAAAGGGATCAGGATCTCCATGGTGCTCAACCGCAGGATCGGTGCCGGACTGGTAGGAGGGGAAGGTTTTATCCTGCAAAAACTGGAAGGAGACGGAAGAGTATTTATGCATGCGGGCGGAATGGTGATTGAAAGAAGACTGGAAAACGATATGTTGAAAATTGATACCGGATGCATCGTCGCTTATACACAAGGGATCGATTTTGATATAGTAACTGCGGGTAATCTTCGGTCCATGATCTTCGGCGGAGAAGGTATATTCCTGGCAACCCTGAGCGGAACCGGGTCCGTCTGGCTTCAGTCCATGCCGATCCGTAAACTGATCCAGGCAATTTCACCCTATGGAAAGAACATCAGGAAGGGCAGCCGTTCCATCCTGGGTGATTTTTTGGACAGGTAAACGGGGGAGTGCCTCGCATATGACTGAAGAGATCTCCATAACACAATTCCTTGCCCGATCTGCAACAATCCCGGTCATTGATGTCCGTTCTCCTTCGGAGTACAGCAGGGGCCACATTCCCGGTGCCGTGAATATTCCCCTGTTTGATGATCATGAACGAAAGGTTGTGGGTACCCAATACAAAAAGGTGAACCGGGAAACAGCCACATTATCCGCGCTTGAATTTGCGGGAAAAAAACTGGCGTCCATGGCCAGGGATGGGCAGAAAATTGCAGGATCAAGAAAAGAACTCCTCCTCCATTGCTGGAGAGGCGGGATGCGAAGCAAAAGCATGGCCTGGCTTTTTGAAACCCTCGGGCTGACCTGCTTTGTACTGGAAGGGGGCTACAGGGCGTACAGGCGCCATCTGAGGGAAGCGCTCAAAAACCCGCTTCGCCTCAACGTGATCGGAGGACGGACAGGAAGTGGAAAAACCGAACTGCTTCATTATTTGCGACAGGAAGGGGCGCAGGTGGTGGACCTGGAGGGACTGGCAAACCACAAAGGTTCCGCCTTCGGATCACTGGGAGAAGCCGGTCAGCCTACTACAGAGCAGTTTGAGAATGATCTTCACCGGCAGCTGTCTCAGCTTGATCCGGCCGGGGAAATCTGGATCGAAGATGAAAGCAGGAACATCGGCAGGTGCGTGATCCCGGAAGAGATCTATTCACAGATGCTGGAAAGCGAAGTCCTGTTTTTGGATATCCCCCGGGAGGAAAGGGCCCGTCACATTGTCACCCATTATGCATCATACGATCCGGAGCAGTTAAGATCATGCATCCTCAAAATAGAAAGGAAACTGGGAGGGGACCGCACCAGGGATGCCCTGGATTTTCTGGAAAGGAAGGATTTCTTCAGTGCGGTCATGATCACCCTTCAGTATTATGATAAATCATACCTCTATTCCCTGGAAAAAAACCACGGGAAATACAGGATGATCCCCTCAGACACGGTAGATCCGGTGAAAAACGCAGTACGCATTCATCAATACCTGCAAACCGCTCATGATGACCTGGCGTGAGGATTTTGAACTGGTGGCTCCTGCGGGAAGCTTTGAATCGGTGGTTGCTGCAGCCCAGGGAGGAGCCGATGGGGTATATTTCGGGATCGGGCAGCTGAATATGCGGGCCAGGTCTTCCGCGAACTTCAGCACGGGAGATCTGGCACTGATCGCCTCCCTGGCAGCGGAACATGGTCTGAAAACCTACCTGACGTTGAATACGGTGGTGTATCAGCATGAACTGGGACAGATGCGGGAAATTGTGGACCTGGCCATGCATCACGGGGTATCTGCCGTGGTGGCGTCCGACCCGTCCGTGCTGCAGTACTGCCGCCAGGTGGGCGCACCGGTTCACCTCTCCACCCAGATGAACATCAGCAACATTGCATCACTTGAATTTTATGCAGACTACGCAGATGTGGTGGTCCTGGCCAGAGAACTGGATCTGGACCAGGTACGAGGAATCGCAGAATCCATACGGAAACAATCGGTCCGGGGTCCCTCCGGGGAATTGATCAGGATCGAAATGTTCGTGCATGGGGCACTCTGCATGGCCATATCCGGGAAGTGCTATCTGAGTCTTCATGCACACAACCATTCGGCCAACAGAGGTGACTGTTTCCAGGTCTGCCGCCGCGGTTATACGGTGACTGACAAGGACAGGGAGATAACGCTGGACATCGACAATGCGTATATCATGTCTCCCAAAGACCTGAAAACCATTCATTTCCTGGACAGGATCATTCAGGCAGGAGTGCGGGTACTGAAAATCGAGGGAAGGGCCAGGCCGCCCGAGTATGTGAAAACAGTCACTTCCTGTTACAATGAAGCGTTGCTAGCCTGTTTGGACGGAAGCTATAACGAAGAGAAGATCAGACAGTGGGATGAACGCCTGGGAACGGTATTCAACAGGGGATTCTGGGACGGATATTACCTGGGCCGGAGACTCGGGGAGTGGAGCAGCGAATATGGATCGCAGGCTACCAGGAAGAAGATCTATGTGGGAAAGGGAATGAATTATTTTGACAACGTCGGGGTGGCGGAAATCCTGGTGGAGTCCGGCCACCTGGACGTGGGCGACGAGATCCTCATCACCGGTCCCACTACAGGAGTCATCGAGACTACGGTGAAAGAACTGAGAGTTAACGATATTAAATGCATTACCGCAAGTAAAGGTAAAAGGTGCACCCTGCCCGTGCAGCGGGTGGTCAGGCGTTCTGACAAAGTGTATAAATACGTTCCCAGAAGACCTATTTCTTCAGAATGATCCGGATTACGGTCGATTTATTGGGTTCGGAGGAAAGTACGAATATCTTGCCGTGATGGTATTCTTCGATGATCCTCTTGGACAGTGACAGGCCTAGTCCCCATCCCCTTCTCTTGGTAGTATAACCGGGTTTGAAAATGGTGCGGAACCTGGATTTGGCAATCCCTTTACCGCTATCTTCCACATCAATGATCACGTTGTTATCGGTTTCCACTGCATGAAGGAGCAACTTTCCTTTTCCTTGAATGGCATCCACGGCATTTTTGCAGAGGTTCTCAACGACCCATTCGAAAAGGGTTTCGTTGATCTTTGCCCGGATGGGCGCTTCGGGCACGTCCAACAGGTATTCGACATGCTTCGATCCCCTGTTCTTCATGTATTCAAGGCTGCCCTTCAGGATCCTGTTCAGATCGGATTCCACCAGGGTGGGTTTGGAACCGATCTTGGAGAACCTGTCAACGATCTTTTCCAGCCTGGATGCATCTTTCTGCATTTCCCTGACCGTCTCAGGATTCAGTTCCGATTCTTTAAGTAACTCCATCCAACCCATTAGTGATGAGATGGGTGTGCCAAGCTGATGGGCAGTTTCCTTGGACATACCGGTCCACACTTCATTCTGTTCGGCCTTCCTGGAAACGCTGAATGCAATGTAGGAAACCAGAATGAAGAGCATGATCACTCCCAGCTGGACATAGGGAAAAAAGATCAGTTTTCGCAACAGGATGGAGTCCCTGTAAAAAATATACTGGTACTCGTTATTGCCCAGGTCAATGACCAGGGAATCATTCTCCTCCTTTGCATGTTCCAGCTGTCTTTGCAGGTAGGATGGATCCCTGACTTTCAATGAATCAAGGTTTTTATGGTTCAGGATATTTCCTTCGGAATCGGTGAGAATGACCGGGATGTGGGTATTTCGTTCAATGACGTAAAAGGGAAAAGCAAGCTCGGTTTCGAAATCCGCGGAATTGAGGATCCGGATGGCCTCGGCCCAGAGCTCCACCTTCTGCCGTTCTGTTTCTTTGATATCATTCACAAGCCGGTTGGTATACCAGAGGGATCCCACCCCGATCAGGATGGCTGCCAGCAGCAGTATCTGCTTCCAGCGCTGTTTCTTTCTATAGATGTCCAATTTTGCGGTATATTACCCTATTCATCAATAACGAACCTTTCTGCCGGTTTAGTCTGAACACTATCCGCTTTCAATCCTTTCCTCCACCACCGTTCTTTTTCCCTGACGGGCAGACTGACGGGTGCCGTATCCGCCTCCCCGGAAAAATCAAACCTGAAAAGCTCCTGTCGTTCGTCCTGCCCGGACTGTATTTTCCTGACCTCCTCGTCATTCCTGAAAAGCCCCAGTTCCTGGTTCAGGATCGATTTCAGCTCGGTTTTTTCTGCCCGTAAATCGTTGCGGATCTTTTCCGCGGCCCGTTCCCGGTCCACCTCCACGACGGTCCCTGAACCCTCATCGTGGATTTTCAGGAAAAGCGTACGGGTGTCCGATGCATCGGCAGCGATGCTGAACTCGGCGTTCTTTGATTTTTTGGCTTTGTTGTATAACAGTTCCGACAGCAACAGTTTCAGTCTGTAATCAAATCTGTGATCAAAACCGTGTGAACCCGAAGCCGAAAGATTCAGTGCGTTTGAATGGATATCCATGGCCGGGATCACCACCCTGTTGTCTTTTATGAGGATGGTATTTTCAAGGGTCTGAAACCTGATATTCTGCAGTTCCTCCACTTCAATGAACCTGGAAAGCGCCAGGATAGGTTTGAAGCCGTTCAGTTCACCTTCCGTGACGATCAGGTTGTTTTCACTGAGAATGGTTTCGGTCAGGATGGTAAAGTCATCAGAGAAGCTTGCCGAAAAAACCGAGGTGCCGGAAATGATTCCGCCCAGGTGCTCATGGGTGATCTGGGATTGCCCGAAGTTATTGAATGCAAGAAACAGCTGATGGATATCCAGGTGTTCAAGGTCCGCGCTCACGTTGGTATGGATGATGCCCTCATGATCCTGGATCATCGCGAACTGTCCTCCCAGTGACCCGTCCATGGTCTCCATGCGCAGCGAATCGATACGCAGGAAAGGGGCATCGTAGAGTGCGATCCCGCACACATCACGCGCTGACAGCTTTCCCTTTGAAAATTCATCGATCATGAAATCGAGACGGAGGTTCAGATCCCCGGGAAAATGGACAGTGGTTTCTTCATCGGGACCTGAACCGGGCAAATGATCCAGGATCTCCTGCAGGTCCAGCCGGTCGGAACGGAGCGTGACCGAAGCGACCAGTTCCTCGTTCCGGCCGATCAGAAAGGAGATCAGGTTCAATCCGGTACCGGAAAGGGTAAAATCACTCCTGCCAAACTGGCCGGAAAGAGAAGGTTCCCAGAAATCGTTCTGGATATGGATCGAGCCGTTCAGATCCGACAAAGATCCATCCTTATCCGTGAGCCGGAGCATCAGATCCTCGAAACGCACATCTCCCGCAATATCAAAAGCGATAAGTTTTTCTCCGCGGGGTTTGAGACGGTCATAGCATCCTGCTACCCTGAGGTTGCTGTGGATAATCCCATCCCCTTCCCGGAAGGGAGTGGTTTTGTACCATTTGATCCATTGTCCCGGATGGATATCGCCATTCAACTCCAATGTGAAATCGGGCTCATAGAAATTTCTGATGGATCCCTTGCCCGAGAAATGGTCATCACCAATGGTCGCACTGATGGTTTCCACCTGCAGGGATGTGGTGACGGGATTGAACTTGCCTCCGTTGGTATAGCTTCCCGTGATATTCAGGTTCCTGACGGAAAAAGGCACCCGGTCCCAGTTCAGGTTGGCATGGGAGGTCTGAAAATCTGCTACGATCAGAGGAGTGCGGGTGGAGCTGGCCACTCCGGTCACGCGTGTATAGAGCTGCATCACTCCACTGCCCCGGATTCCCTTCAGCGGACCGGTCATATTTCCTGGAAGGAGATCCAGCGCTTCATGAATGCTCAGGTCCCTTGCAGTCGCATAGAGGTCCATCTTGACCCCGCCCCCGGGTGATACAATGAATCTGCCATCGGTATCGGCCACGATCCGGTCGATCTGCAATTGTCCCGCATTGAGGATGTAGACCGAATCATTTGCATCCAGGTTGATTTTTGCCCTGACCCCCCTTTCCGAGGCATACAGGATCCCCTTGTTGGAGATCATATCCAGGTTTCCTTTCAGATCACCCCTGATCTGGGTGTTTCGCCTGGAAAACCTTCCGTTGAGTTGCATCTGTTCCAGAACCCCAGAAGAGACAAGCTGCTTGGCCTTGTTATGCAATATGATAAGAAAATTACTCACTTTCAGTTGTCCCAGGTCGATCTTCTGCCTGGAGCCTTGCTTTCCGGAACCTGCCGATAACAACCTGTAATTGCTTTCCCCGGAAGGATCCGTATAGAGATGCAACACACCATCCTTGATCTCGAGCTGCTTGATATTGTATGTTTTCCTTATCAGACTGATGGGATTGAAGCTCAGATTGACTGTTCCGGCTGTCAGCAATGTGTCAGCCCCGGTTTCAGCAAATTCCCGCGTACTGAAATTATGGCTGGACCAGATTGTCATATCCTGGAGTTCGATGGTCACAAGGGGGAATTTCCGGAATACCCTGACGGCCATTTCATCCACATGCACCTTGCTGTCAAGCCTGGTGTTTATTTCCTGACTCACATAAGTTTGCAGGTCTTCTCCGTAAAATTTCACCACGACGACACTGATGATGGAGAAGAGAAGCAGTGCGATCAGCATAAAAGCAACCGCATATTCTAATATAATCCTGATCCTCCGCACTAGTCTTTCCTGAGAAACTTATTGAAATCGGTTTTATTGTCCAGTTCTACAGGTGTTTCATTAAAACGGAACAACCTGACCGTGCGCTCTCCGATCAGGTCCATTTTGTTCCCTTCCACCCTGAACATGCATCCTTCCCGAAGTCCGAGGACGGTATCGCCCGGATTTGCGGCCAGGTATTCCATGATCCGGTCTTCCCTTGTCTCTCCTGCATGGCCCGGGGGATTCAGATCCGTGTAATGGGGATTGATCTGGAAGGGGACAAGGTTGAAGGCATGAAATCCGGGGGGCTCTACAACGGGCATATCATTGGTGGTACGAATGGTGGGACAGGCAAGGTTGCTTCCTGCACTCCAGCCTATATAGGGTGTTCCGGACAGCACTTTTTCCCTCACGGGTTCGATGAGCCTGTACTCCTGGATCAATTTGATCAGGTGGAATGTATTGCCGCCGCCCACTACGATGGCATTTGCTTCCCGCACCGATTTCACGGAATCACCGGAATGGTGGATGGAAGTTAGTGTGTGTCCCACTTCGGCAAATCTTTCCCTGACCTTTGCCTCATAATCATCGAAGCTGATGGTAACCCCGGCGTAGGGGATAAACAGACAATGGACGGGTTCTTTTCCCAGGAAATCCCGGATCTGGTTCTTGGGGTAATCAAGGTATGCTTCACCTGCATTGGTCGAATTACTGATCAGCAATAGTCTCATTCCACATGGTTTCAATACCCCACAAAGTTAATATTTTAGTGAGACGGGACCAGACGGGAGTTTTTCCGGCAGCAAAAAAAACCGGCCCGCGCGGAATGATTCCGATGCAGGCCGGCCTGACGGTAGGGGGATATCTTAAGCTCAGAACGGGATCAGACAGAGTCCTACACTGAACGGATTCAGTTCGGGCCCCCCGTTTTCACTGAAAAGAGGCGAAAGGTAATAATTGGCAAACAGATTGATCGCACGATAACCGACGCGGGCGGTAACTCCATACCGCAGGGGCGCAAGGTTGTAATCACCCTTGGCCTTTTCTTTGGATTTCTCACCGCTTATCTCGTATTTGATCTTGGTATTGGAAGCGATCTTCACTCCTCCGATCAGACCGCCGGAAATATGGATCCTTTTCTTACCGGCAGGGATCTGGAATTCCAGGAGGAGCGGTGCCGTAAGATAGGTCATATTGAATTTGGATTTCACAATGTTTCCGGCATCCTCGGGCACATATTCCACAATGACACCATCCACATTCTTTCTGATGCTATTTTGATAATCAAATACATAATTGGTCCATTCAAATCCGAGACCGGTGACTAGCCCCACCTTATCGGTTCCCAGGCCGATCCCGTATTCAAGGATATTCAGATTAAAGTTCCAGGACCTTCCGGTGTTCAGGTCCATGAAGAGATCCCCGGCGGGAAGGGACATATCGAAACCGGAAGAAAAATAATTGTTCAGGCCAAGTTCCAGACCCGCATAATGGGGCTTGAATTTATTCTTCTTCGGCTTTTCCGGTTCGTCCGAACCATCCGCTTCTTCCACTTTTTTCTCTTCTTTCTCTTCTTCCATTTCAATGATCTTGATGGATGTCCCTTCCTCGGTTTCGACAATACTGATGCCTTTGGATCCCAGTTTCACGCGAATGGTATCCCCGCTCTCCTCGATGATAAAGACTTCGTCTTCTCCCAGGGTGATTTTGGTCCCTTCGGCGGCTTCCAATATTTCTTCCGTTTCTTCTTCCACAACCATCTCCTGAACTTCCTCAATCTCCTGGACTTCCTCAATCTCCTGAATTTCCTGAATTTCCTCGATTCCCGGAGCCTCGGGCACCTCCACCGAGTCCTCCACAACCTCCTGTGCGTAAAGGGGGATGACCAGTAGCCCGGCTATAAGCATGGCGATAATGTTTTTCATATCTGTGTATAATTAATGATTCAACCGTAGGACGGAAGCAGGGCGCGAAAAGTTACAGCAGCAGCTCAGAATCTCAGTCCGATTACCACCACATCATCGATCTGCTGGATATCGCCTTTCCAGTTTTCGAAAGCCTGATCCAGCAGCAGGGCCTGTGTCTGCATGTCCCTGGAATGATTGGAAAGAAGTAGTTCCTTGAAAGGCCTGTATTTGAATTTTTTTCCGAGTGGCCCGCCGAACTGATCGGCAAATCCGTCTGAGAAGATGTAGATCCTGTCCCCCGGCCGCAGACTGGCTTCATATCCTGAAAAAGGCCGCATCACATCATGGATGGACACCGGCATCTTATCGGTTTTATATTCGATGAGTTCCCCGTCCCGGATCAGGTAGAGCGGATTATTGGCTCCGGAGAACAACATTTTTTTCATGTCTTTGGCGATCTTGCATACCACGATGTCCATGCCGTCCCGGGCAGCCCCCGGATCTCCCTTCTGATGAAGGGTCAGGATGATCTGATTCCGCAGTCCGTTCAGAAGCTCATCGGGATCGATGTCCGGTTCATTGTTGACGATATCGTTCATCAGTGCCATCCCCAGCATGCTCATAAAAGCACCCGGTACCCCGTGTCCGGTACAGTCGGCTGCGGCCACATAAAAGTGTTCCCGCTGTTCACTGATCCAGTAGAAATCCCCACTGACCACATCCCTGGGTTTGAATAGAATGAAATGTTCCGGCAACAGCTGCTCGAGCACGGAGGAAGAAGGGAGCAAAGAGTTCTGTATGGTCTGGGCATAGTTGATGCTGTCCATGATCGATTTCTGCTGCTGTGCGATCTGGTCCCGCTGATACCTGGCATAATCCCGCTGAGCCTCGATTTCCGTGTTCGCCACCTCCAGTTCATGGGTCCGTTCACGCACCTGGTGTTCGAGCCTTTTTTTCTGGGCTTTGATGGCATTGATCCTGATGATATAGAAAAGATAGGTGCCCAGTAAGATGGTGAGGATAACCCCGGTCCGGAATACCCAGGTGTGGTACCAGGCATTCTTTATGCAGAATTCGTATTTTTCGGCATAACCCCAGATATTGTTCTTCCCTTTCGCTTTATAGATAAATTCATATTCCCCGGGCGGAAGGTTGTTGTAATAAGCCCTGTACTCGTTTCCGCGGTGGTAAGAGGAATAATTATTCCCTGTCCCCCGCAGGTAATATTCATATTCCACGGATGTTTCATCCGAGAAGGAGAGCGCACTGATCTCGAAAATCAGGTTGTTCTCATTGTGGGCAAATGTCTGTCCGTTCCCGGCCACGGTCAATTCCCCGTTCATATACATCTTTTCGATGTAACAAACCGGTGCAAAGGTAATTGATGACTTGGCCCTGATGTTGAAATTGGAGATCCCGTGGTAGGTTCCTACCCAGAGCAGGTCATTTCGGTCGATAAAGAGACCGCCGGGAGTGATCTCATCACCGCTCAGGCCATCTTTCGCGTTGATGGTAAACTCAAATTCTTTTGTACGCGTGTTGAAATGACTGAAACCCTTATTGGTGCCGAGCCACAGATAATTTCTGTTCTTCGCGGGAATGATGGATTTGATCACCAGGTCCCTGTCGAACCCGGAAAGCTCCAGCTGGTCAAAGCGTCCTTCCCTGACCAGCCCGATGCCGCAATCGGTTCCCACCCATACGCGGTCTTCATCTTTATACAGCGACCAGACATTGCAATGGGTCTCTTCAAGCAATTCGAAGGTTTCCCCGTTAAAAACCACCACACCGCTGCTGTTTCCCCCGATGACCCGGTCATTGAGTTCAATGAGCTGAAAAATATTGGAAGTGAACCGGTTCTTCAGCTGCAGAGGTTTTGAGTGGAAATCGGGAAAGTAATAGATAATCCCGTTGATCCCGGTGAGCAGGAAGATCTCACCGCGGGAAGTGACGAAGATGTTCTCCAGGCTTTGGGCGATCTGACTGAACTGGTTATGTCTCGTGATCCCGAGGGTCCGGCTGCTGATCTCATAAAGTCCTTCGCTACTGGCCAGTAAAATGTGCCCATCGGACAGCAGGGTCCCCGTATACTTTTTGTTTCCTGTACCGGCAGGAGCGGGAAAATGAATGAGCCGGTCATGCTGGAAGTAGAATATCCCGTTATCGGACGTGATCCAGATGCGGTCGTAGGGATCCTGGAATACGGAGTAAATATAGCTGTCGATCAAGCCGGGATAAAAATTGCGAAGTCCCCGTCGGTTGGTCAGCCGCTGCAGTCCCCCTGAAAAACCGATCCAGATATTGTCTTCCCGGTCAATCAGAAAAGAAAGGATCTTATTGTTCTTGATCCCGATTTCCTGCTCATAGACAACCGGCTCCTGGTCGGTGGAAATGACCTGGTAGATTTTGGAATCCGTGACCAGCCAGATTGAGCCATAATTGTTGGTGGTAATCTCCGAGATGATGTCTGCCGGGAAATGAAGTCTTTGGTTCAGGTTTTGGGCGACCGGAACATCACGTGCGTTCCGCAGGTCTTTCAGATGTGTGATAAATAGTCCTTCAACGGTGGACATCCAGATGCTGTCATTGGCATCAATGTAAAGTGAATAGCAGTCGGTATCACTCAAACGGGTCATTGCCCCCTGTTGGGGATCAAACATATAGATCCCCATCACGGTAGCCAGGAAAATAAGGCCCGATTGCCGGTCTTCTGTCACGTGATAGATCACCTGCGGGAGGATGGGATAGGTTTGATTCATATGTTTCACCTCCCCCGCCGCATCTTCCAGGTACAGTCCGTCCACCCCTGTAAACCATTTGCGGTTCCTGGAATCTATGAATACTTCATTGAATGAGGTCCCTTCCATCAGGATTTCCACCGTAGTATCTCCGAAGAATTTAGCAATACCGCCGGTAGTGGCAAAATACATCAGTCCGCTGCTGTCCTGCCTGATATCCCTGACCGAATTCCCGGGAAGTCCCTGGTCATGATTGAATACCACCATCTCCCTGCCGTTGTAACGGACCGCACCGGAATTGGTTCCGAACCAGAGATATCCTTTCCGGTCCTGGTGGATGGAAAACACATCTTCCTGGGGGAGCCCGTCGTCGGCACCATAATTGACATAGGGCAACTGCCCGGTCTGAAAGCTTTCATAATAACTGTGAAGGAAAGCTTCCGGTGTCTGCAGGGTGCTTCCCCTCAATGCCTTGAGCAGGATTTTGATCAGTCCCTGTTCCC
>Ga0209205_1000079_pt1 | contig 18624 bp, 16 predicted proteins | sample ZodSprso05mmetaG_FD_184133 | JGI IMG/M metagenome (GOLD analysis project Ga0209205, IMG submission 184133) | Hot spring sediment microbial communities from Zodletone spring, Oklahoma to study Microbial Dark Matter (Phase II) - Zodletone Spring... ... | reverse complement strand
TTCCATGCACATGTAGATCACGAAAGAGTCGATCAGGATGAAATCTTTTTCCATGGGCCGGTCAAACCGGAGCACTCCCGTGGTGAAATAGGGACAATCCACCGCTGTGACTGTATTGTTGTCCGCCGTTTCGTAACGGGTTCCGTATTCGGCATGATGGGTAAAATCAATGGCATCCAGTGCCAGGTCGGTGTGCAGCTCGCGGGGATTGCCGTGTTCATCCAGCCTGTCCCAGTCATAGATCCGGTAGGTCACATCGGAGGTCTGCTGGATCTCCGCCAGCAGCACCCCGGCCCCGATGGCATGGATCCTTCCCGAAGGCATATAATATATGTCCCCTTTTTTCACCCGCTCAAAATTGACGATCTCCTTCAGGGTGCCCCGCTGCAGATGCTCCAGGTATGTGTCCCGGTCCATCTCTCTGTTGAATCCCGCGATCAGCTGTCCGTCCGCTTCCGCTTCAACAATGTACCACATCTCGGTTTTCCCGAAACTGTTGTGCCTTTCCCGGGCCAGTTCATCCCCCGGGTGTACCTGGATGCTGAGGAAATCATTGGCATCGATGAACTTGATCAGCAACGGGAACTCCAGTCCGAACTGCTCGTAGATATGTTCCCCCACCAAATCGCCCATGTACACTTCCACCAGTTCCGTCAGGTCGTTCCCCGCCAGGAACCCGTTCTCCACCACCGAGATATCCCCGCTGACCCCGGAGATCTCCCAGCTTTCACCGGCCCGGTCGGACGCTTCCTTTCCCAGCACCTCCCTCAGGCGGCTTCCCCCCCAGATCTTGTCCTTGAGGATGGGTTTGAATTTCAGCGGATACAGTTTACGTTCCATGGCGCGAATTTATTGATTATTCGGCACAAATCAGTCGCGGTGTTCCCATTTTTTGGCCGGGGGGATCCCGGGATGAAAATTGACTGTAACAAATTCCTGATTGGATCGTCTATTATATGGAGAGGCTCAAAGTCGCCATATCCCGAATGAACTCCGATTTGTTCATTCTCTTGTCAACCACTTCTATCCGGGACTTTTTTCTGTTCATCCGTCTGGACATGGATAACCAAAACAATGATGTTCAGATGAAATTCCATTACATGATCATCACGGCCGCCCTATGCTTTTCGGGCATTTTCTCCTGTACCAAAACAGATGAACCGGGCGCGCTGGTGCCTGCCACTGTGGATGAGGACCCCGGACTTCCTTCCATAGCCATATCCGTGGGAGGGCATCAGCGTCTGATACATTACAGGGTGTTCGGAGATTCCGCAAGGCCGGTCCTTTTCATCATGCACGGTTCACTTTCAGATATGCGGGCCTACCTCCCCCTGCAGGAACTGGCTGAAAGATACCGGGTGGTGATGTGGGACCAGCGCGGGAACGGTCTTTCAGAGCGGGTTTCGAAGGAAGAACTCTCCTTTGAATGTATGGTGCAAGAGATCAGCCGGGTAAAAAGCCATTTCTCTCCCGGCCGGCAAATATCGATCCTGGGCCATTCATGGAGCGCTGTTTTTGTGGCGCGCTACCTGGCCGAATACCCCGGTGAGGTTGACCAGGCCATACTGATGGAACCATTCGGACTGAAGGATGCGTTTATGGAATCGCTGGATGGAATGCTGAACCTGGGTACTTCAGGCTTTATGAACATGATGTACACCTCGTCGTACCTGACCCCCCGGGACCATGAGATACTGGACTTCCGGATGCTGGCCACGTTGCGTAGCGGGGTCAGGGACTATTTCTGTGACTGTGAGAACCTGCCGGATTGGCCGGTCTGGAGGGTGGGAGGATATGCCTTGCTTACCTGGGAGAGCGGGATACTTGAGAAAGGCAGATACAGGTATGATTTCACAGTCGGGATGGGCGAATTTGACGGAGAAGTGTTGCTGGTCGGATCGGAATGCAGTCCCGTCGGATACGCGTTCCAGGAAGAATTTCATGCGGGACTTTTCAGGAATGCTGCTGTCCTTCGCATCCAAAACTCGGGACATCGCATCATTACAGAAAACTACCCGTCACTGATCAACGGATTAAAAGAATTCCTCAATGCTTACAAACAAGCTGAATAACAACATCGTACTGTGGGCGGCAATGATCCTGGCGATGCCGGGGCTCCGGGCCCAGCCGGCGACCATATTCCGTGATGGTTCGGGATATTTAGCGGCTGGGCTTGAATCGGATGCTTTCCTGAGCACTTCACTGGCCTATTATCACCTGGTTCCCGGCAGCAGGGACAACAGGGCATCAATGTTGCATGCAGGGATACAGGTGCCGGTGCTCCTGGCTTTCAAGGGGGAGGGCAATCATGCATTCAGGCTCGATGCAGGATATCAATGGGGCGGTATTTACCGGGAAAGGTATTGTGTGGACGGGCGACTGGACCTGTTTTTCATGAACCATTCCGCTGTCCTGGGCACATTCAGACCCGTTGGAGCGGAGCTCAACGGCGCTGCCGGATTTCGGTTTAGAAGATCATTCCTGGGTATATTCTGTAAGTGGCATCACGTGCTCGCCACCCATGTTACCCATTCTGATTATTCGAAGGAAAGCTACAAAGAGATAATCCCGGGGGGAATTTCCGGGTTCGTACCTATGGATGGATGGTTCTCAAATACCGCATCCATGATCGGTTACGGGGTCCGGTATTCATCCCCTGTTCGCGGAAGGATGGCGCTGAATGTGGACATCGGGGCCGTGAACCACCTTTCGGAGTTTACTGGCATGCTCGATGCAATGATGATCGGACAGCTGCCGTTCATGCTGGAAATGAAACTGTTTTATCGTCTGCAGAAATGAGGTACAACGGGAAAGGGGCGTGGAAACGGAAATGGTTCGTGTTGATCCTGGCGGGCCTGCCCGGCCTGTCCCTCTATCAGCAGGATGTGACATTTGTCGTACCAAACAAACATTTCACAGTTGCCTGTGGAACGGGGATCGATACAAGGCTCTACCTGCAAAGCAGTGGCGCGGATCCGGTGTATGTCTCGGCAACCACTCCGCAGGGCATTGAGGCAGTGGTGCAGCCCGACACACTCTACGGGCCGGCTACCGTCGTGCTTTCCCTGCTGGTGACGGACAGCACGCTTGCGGGCGATCATTATCCCGTATACATCAACTCATCCGCCCTGATGCATGCGCAGACGGATACCCTTGACCTGGAGGTGATAATGGATAATCCGGCGTATATGGATCAGACCCTGGCTGGGAACTACCGGGATTCCGCCCTGCATTTTATCATGCAGAAGTACCCAAACGCCGGGGATCTTTATGGAGACCTGCTTGCTATCGGGTGGACCGGATTCTATCCCTATCCTCCACCGGATATCGTTTCCCATTTCGTATGCCTGCACGGGAACTGGCGGATCAATTTACTGTGGCATGTAATGGTCCCGCCGTATGACTGGGTAAGGGTCTTTGTGTACAACGACGAGGAAGAGGTTGCCTGGGGTGTCCTGATGGATTCCGGGAACCGCCCCCGGGAGATTCCGCCGGAGAAACATTATTACTTCTCCCAGGATACGACGGTCGTTTCCGGGACAGGTGACACCCGCGGTGGCGGCCATCAGCCTGTCATCTGTCCCAATCCGTTCACCACCAGTACGGTCATTATCCTCAGGAATCCGGATCATGAACCATTCACCTTTTACCTGTTTGACATGAATGGCCGGCTGATCAGGCACATCACGGGGATCCTGAGCGACAGGCTAACCCTGCAAAGGGAAGGCCTGGAACCGGGGATCTATTATTATCGAATTACGGGAAGCGCTGTCTTTCAGGGGAGGATCATCGCCATGTGAAACATCACTGGGAATCCGTGCAGAAGGAACAGCGCACGTATAAAATAAAAATAAAAGATGAAAATGAAAGGAACATTTTTGAAACGGAGACGGAACTGCTTTGGCATCCTGCTGCTGGCTTTTCTTCTGACCATCCCCGTGGCATGCGAGAAAGAAGAACAGCATGACCGGATCGAAGTCGCTTCTGGAGATGCATTCAGCATTGAACTCGGTGCCAACTGGAGCACAGGCTATCACTGGGACTGGACCAACCGGGATCAGGTAACCATCGCGGATACTACCGGTCTGGAATACCGGCCCGATGATCCTGGTCTGGGTGGGACTGGGGGCACGGAAATATGGTCTTTCACGGCATTGGAGGAAGGGGAAGCATACCTCGAATTCGAATACCTGTCTCCCGGATCGACCGGGAACGGGGGTGAGGAGACCAGGGAGTTCAGCCTGGTCATCCATTGATCGGTCGCAGCAGTCATATGAACCAGACGGGTCCCATACGTGGAATCTTATGTTCCATTGCGCTGTCAGCACTGACGGGGACGGTGCAAAGCCAGCCCCTGTATGGATTACAGTACCCCTTCGAAACATCCCCCAAGGCCGGCTCGGAATTTCATCTGCTGCTCCATGATGTACTGGGTGAACTGGATAACAGGTTCGTACCTGCTGAGATCTTTCACGGCGGGAACAGGATATCCAGTGCGGGGAATATCCTTTACAGGCTCGTGCGGATGGGCAGTTATGAGTTCTATATGGCTTACATACCCGTGGTGAACCAGCATGAATATTTCGGTCACCTCGCCAGGGCAAAGCAGCATGAGGCCGGGTTCACCAGGTACGAAATATATTTTTTCCCGCCCTCGGGGGGAAGGGCCTATTTTGGAAATCACAAATATCATCCGCTGACCGGTGCCGAAATGATGAGCGAAAATATCGGCGGTATGGAGGCAAATGCCATCATGGCAGAATCCATGAGAATAAAGACCATGCAGAAGGGGACCCTCTCATTCCAGGATGCCATGCTGTACCTGGGCTCCAGGTCAGATTTCATCACCTATGTGCTGTTTGAGGACAACGGAGCATCAGATGATATCATGAAATATCTGCAGGTTCTGAACCTGGAACTGGCGGACAGGAAGGAAATCGAAAGAAAAGATCTCGTGTTTCCATCCGTCATGTCTGGATTGCTAGATCCGTATACGTTGAAATGCGTCTACAGCCTGATTGTGGAATACCTGCTCAGAGGCCATGTCACATTTGAGACCCCGTTCCTGTGGAGGTCCGCTGAAACAGGCTTTCTGCCTTTGTATTCTTTCGAGGCGGCTGCCGGAGTCCCCAGGCATTATCTGACCGGGTACCTGATCCGGCATGACCATCTGTTCAGGTTGAGCTTCCATGGCGGTGCCTTTGGTATGTACCGGGACCATGGCACACAACTGGCAGTATACGGATATTCGCTTGACCGTAAAGCGCTCAGTTTTGATCTTGATCTCAGGTACTGGCATTCGGAAAAACAGATGTATCATGATGATACAGGCATGATTCGTTCCGGCCATGAACACGGGGGACTGGTAAGCGGAATGTTACACTACAGGCTCCCAGTTGCTTCCGGCAGAAAGCGGAACTGGTTCCTTTCTGCCGGAATCCACTACAAAACAGCGGGGTATACCAGCGGATATGAACTTGACGGAGGAGTGTCATTCACGGTCGGGGCCGCTTACGGCAGATAACTGAAAGCCTGGCATCACCGTGCGAACAGCCTGACATCACCGTGCGAACAGCCTGACAATAAACTTTGAAGAATTCTGACTGAATTGACATTTAGCCCTGCGAACTTCATAACTTTATGCCGAATCGTCCGTACAAACAAAGCGTGACCGGAAGGGAGGCGGACCAAAAACAGGAACATGTTCGTGATCGGAATTGCAGGTGGCACCGGATCGGGGAAGACCACCGTCGTGAAAAAGATCCTGGAGCGGATCCCCGGGGACCGGGTGGCGCTGATCCCGCAGGACTCGTATTACCGGGACAACAGCCACCTCCCCCTGGAGGAGCGGCAGCTCATCAACTTCGACCATCCCGGATCGCTGGAGTTCGATCTGCTGGTGGACCATATCCGGAAGCTCAGGGAGGGAAAGCAGGTGCGGCAGCCCATCTACAGCTATCTCACCTGCACCCGCTCGGAGGAGACCATCCCGGTGGAGCCCAGGGAGGTGATCATCCTGGAGGGGATCCTGATCTACACCCACAAGCCCCTGCGCAACGAGATCGATATGAAGGTGTTCGTGGATGCCGATGCGGATGACCGGCTGGCCAGGGTGATCACGCGGGACATGATGGAGCGGGGGCGTTCGGTGGATACGGTGCTGGAACGGTACGAAAAGACGGTGAAGCCCATGCACCTGCAGTTCATCGAACCCTCCAAACGGTATGCCGATATCATCATCCCCCAGGGAGGAATGAACGATGTGGCCATCTCGATCCTGTTGCACACCATCGAACGAAAGTTGAAATTATAAGTAATGCACCAATCGCCAACATATGATTCAGGCATCAGGATCCGGTCGCCCCGGAAAGATCTGATTAAAATTACAGGATTTGGTCCAATATTTGTTTAATACATGGTAAACACGTAAGTTTATCGCAAGATGCTGGCTCGGGAACTCATATCGGATATCATCCCCGCACTGAAAACCTCAGATACGGGAACCAAGGCACTTTCCTGGATGGAAGTGTTCCGGATCAAGCATCTGCCCATCGTGAACCATACCGAGTTCCTCGGCCTGATCTCCGATACGGACATCTACAACCTGAACGATCCCGATGAAGCGGTGGGGAACCACATGCTCTCTCTCCAGAAACCCTATGTGAGCGAGGACCAGCACATTTACGAGGTGATCGAGGTCCTGTCCAGGCTCGAACTGACCCTGGTGCCCGTGCTGAATGACGAGAAACAGTATCTGGGGGTAATCACCCAGGAACATCTGACCCGGAAGTTTGCCCATCTGTCGGCCATGCAGCACCCGGGAGGGATCCTTGAGCTGGAGATGAACGACAATGATTACAGCCTGACGGAGATCTCCAACATCGTGGAGGGAAACAATGCCAAGATCCTGAGCCTCTATGTCTCCGCCTCCGACAAACCGACCAAAATGAGGGTGACCCTGAAGATCAACCAGACCGACCTCACCTCCATTATCCAGACTTTCAACCGGTACAATTACACCATCGTGGCTTCCTATATGAATGATGAGGACCTGGATGAGTTTTATCAGGAACGGTTCGATGTGTTTCTCAAATACCTGAATATCTGACAATGCAGATTGCCGTCTTCGGAAGGGGATTCCCCACTTATGCCCGTGATAACATCGCCGCCATGTTCCGGAAATTCAGTGAGTTGCATGTGGATTTGTGGATATATGAGCCTTTGTACAGTTTCCTCCTGGAGAAGGCGGATCTGCATCCGGAGACAGCCGGATTGTTCACGGATCACGAAAGCCTGCCGGGCGATGTGGATTTCCTTTTTTCGCTGGGAGGTGACGGCACTTTTCTGGAGACGGTGACCCTGGTGCGGGACAGCGGGATCCCGGTGCTGGGGGTCAATATCGGGCGACTGGGATTTCTGTCCTATATTTCACAGGAGACCATGAACGAGTCGCTGGACAGTGTATTCAGCGGGAAATTCGACATCGAAGAGCGGATGATGCTGCAGGTGGAGACCACCAATCACAGCCTGGAAGGCCTGGATGTGGCTTTGAATGAGGTGCGGGTTTACAAGAGCAGCGGTTCGCTGATCACCATCCATGTGCGGACCGAAGAAGAGTTGCTGAGTTCTTACTGGGCGGACGGGCTCCTGCTTTCCACGCCCACCGGTTCCACGGCCTACAACCTGAGTGTGGGCGGGCCCATTGTGGTGCCCGAGTCCCACAGCATCATCCTGTCGCCCATCGCTCCCCACAACCTCACCGTCAGGCCCCTGGTACTTCCCGATTCGGCTGTGCTGAAACTTTCGGTGGATACGCGCGACCCGCACTTCCAGCTGGCGCTGGATTCCCGAACCACTGACCTGACGGTGGATACCGGGATCACTGTCAAAAAGGCAGGTTACACCCTGAAAATGGTAAGAATAGAAAAGATCAGCTTTTACAGTACCCTGCGAAACAAACTCATGTGGGGGGCGGATAAGCGAAATTAAAAATATTTGTTTATTTTTATATTTGAAAAGCTCACATCCAAGGTCATGAAGAAAAATTTCTGGATCCTGCTCGTTTCTGTTTTTATTCTGACTTCTGTGGATACTACCGGTCAGGCGCGATGGAAGCTCCGAAGGTATGAACTGGACCTTTACCTGGCCGCGACCGCCTTCCACGGGGATATCGGGCTGGCCAACCAGCATTTTGCCAACAATTTCAACGGGGTGCGGCCCGATATGGGCATACAGGCAAAGTATAAGATCACTGAGAAATTGCTGGGAACCCTGGACCTGGGGTACCTCATGTACGGGGGAAAGGACAAGGAAGGATCGACCCACAACCGGGTGTATTCCTTCACCACGCATGCATTCCAGCACACGCTGCGGGCAGAATACTATGTCCTCGGTGAATGGCGGAAACTCACATCATTCGCGGTCTATAACCGGCAGGGTCTGCTCAACAATTACAGCATCCTGTATCTCTATGGATTTGCCGGTTTCGGGGGCGTGATGACCAAAGCCAAGGTGAAGGATCTGAACAACGGGGGAGCAGAACCCCTCGATAATCCGGGCTATGACAATAATCTGAAGTATGCGGCCGTTTTTCCGGTGGGCATCGGCATCAAGTTTGCCATTGATCCCCGCTGGAGCCTGGGAGCCGAGATAGGGTACATGTTCACCACGTCGGATTACCTGGATGGATATTCCTCCCAGTGGTCCGATTACAGGGATTCTTATTATCTGACAAGTGTTAAAGCGATCTATCATATACGGAACAATAATCAGAACCGCCCGATATTCAGGAAATATTACCGGTAGCCGCGAGGGGTATGTCCGTTCAATCCCGCTGATCATCATCGTCATTTTTTTGGTTGTCACTTCACCCGTGGAAGCGCAACGGAAATCGGATATCGGCTTTTTTACCGGCGTCCCCTGGTATCTGGGCGATCTGAGCCCGGTAATTCCCCGGTATCACCTTGTGCCGCCCGCCATCGGGCCCATCTTCAGGTATAATATCAACATGCACAATGCGGTGCGCGCGCACGGGATTTTTTATACGCTGAGCGGTTCCAATGAGAATTTTCACGGAGGGGAAGCAGATTTTCAATCAAGTTTCGTAGATTTGGGCCTTGATTTCGAATTTAACTGGTGGCCTTACAAAAGTGCCGACAGGAAAGCGAAATATTCGCCGTACGTATCGGCGGGACTGGGCTACAGTCTGAATTATACGGGAAATTCGGTTTCGCACCTCTACCTGCCTTTCGGGGGCGGTTTCAAGGCCAACCTGGGAAAGCGGATGAGCGGAGGGATCGAAGTGACGATGCGTAAGACGTTCAATGACATGATTGACGGGTACAGCAACATGGGCGGGGAAGCGGTGCAGTCGCCTGTCGGGAATAACGACTGGTACTTCTTTTCAGGTGTGTTTCTGACCTACAAGATATTCAATTACAGGGAAGAATGCCCGACATATGATTAAATGTCAGGTATTCTGTCAGGCTTCCGGCATATGACCGGGCTTCCGGCATATGACCGGGCTTCCGGCTTGCGGTCAGATGCGCGGCCTGACTTACAGAAAGGATATGTGAAGGTATGAGTCTGAAGGATCAAATTAAACGGGATCAGTTGCCGAGGCACATCGCGATCATCATGGATGGCAATGGCAGGTGGGCCAGGAAGAAAGGCGGGGAACGCATTTTCGGTCACCGCAGTGCCGTGGAGTCGGTGCGCCAGGTAGTGGAAGCCGCCGGGGATCTGGGTGTGGAATACCTCACCCTGTATGCATTTTCCACCGAGAACTGGAAACGGCCCAAATCCGAGATTGACGGTTTAATGACCCTGCTGACCCAGACCATCCGGAACGAAACCAAAAAACTGAACGAAAATAACGTACGCCTGCTTGCCATTGGAAATATTGCTGATCTGCCCGAGAGGGTGCAGAAACCGCTGACAGAGGCGGTCAAGCTCACCTCCGCGAACACGGGTCTCCAGCTGGTGCTCGGACTCAGTTACAGCGGAAGGTGGGAAATTACCGATGCGATCAAAAGGATGTGCAGCGATGCCCGGGAGGGGAAGCTGGATCCGGACAGTGTGGATGCCTGTGTGGTGGATTCCTACATGGCCTCTGCGTTCATGCCCGATCCGGAGTTGCTCATACGGACCAGCGGTGAAAAAAGGATCAGTAATTTCATGCTTTGGAGACTTGCCTACACCGAGCTGTACTTTACTCCGGTATTATGGCCCGATTACCGCAAGGATCATTTTTACGAAGCCATTCTTGATTATCAGAGACGGGAGCGAAGATTCGGGATGGTCAGTAAACAGTCCGGAGCATTTACCGTGAATAATTAATGCAGGATGTTACAACGTATTTTTTCATTTTTTGCGCTCCTGATCTTCACCTCTTCTCTCCTTGCGCAGGAGCGTATCCCTTATGATTCCCTCAGGGTAATGGATTATGAGAATCCCCGCGATTACATTATCGCCGGTATCCAGGTAAGCGGAATCGAATACATTCAGAAGGAGGTGCTGATAAGTATCTCAGGGCTGAAGGTCGGCAATACGATCACCCTTCCCGGAGACGACATTACCGATGTACTGAAAAAATTCTGGAGCCAGGGCCTTTTCGCCGATGCCAAGATTACCGCTTCCCAGATTCGCAATGACAGTGTGTGGCTGGATATCTTTCTTACCGAACAACCGCGCATGTCCCGGCTGGAGTTGAAGGGGATCAGCAAGTCCGAACAGACGGATGTGACGGAGAAGATCAACCTGCGGACCGGCCAGCAGGTGACCGCCGATATCATGGACAACACCAGGCGCATCATCAAAGATCATTTCGTGGAGAAGGGATTCCTCAACACGGAAGTGGAGATCAACCTGCATGAGGATTCGATCCGGGTGAACATGGTGCAGATGGAGGTGCTGGTGAACAAGAACGACCGGGTGAAGATCGACGAGATCTACTTCTTCGGGAACAAAGCCTTCAACGAACGGGTCCTCCGCCGCAAGATGAAGGATACCAAGAAGGTGAACATCAACATCTTCAAGGCCTCCAAACTGGTGGATGAGTCCTTCCGGGAGGACAAGAAGAAACTGATCGATTTTTACAACGAGAACGGGTACAGGGATGCCCGGATCATCTCCGATTCGGTGGCCCCGTCAAAGGAAAAGGAAGGCAGGCTGGATCTGTTCATCACCCTGGAGGAGGGCAACCAGTACTATTTCGGGGACGTCGAATGGGTGGGGAACACCAAGTACCCCGCGGAGCTGCTGGATGCTGTGCTGGGGATCGAGCGGGGTGATATATTCGACCAGAAGCTCCTGGATGAACGGCTTTTCATCGATGAGGATGCGGTGAACGGGGTGTACCTGGACAACGGTTACCTCTTTTTCCAGCTTACCCCGGTGGAGGTGCGCGTGGAGGAGGACACCATCGATTTTGAAATGCGGATCTACGAGGGGGAGATCGCCACCATCAACAGGGTGGTCATCTCGGGAAATACACGCACCAATGAACATGTGGTCAGACGGGAACTGCGGACGCTTCCCGGGGACAAGTTCAGCAAGCAGGAGCTGATCCGGACCGTGCGGGAGCTGGCCAACCTGGGGCATTTCGACCCGGAACAGATCGAGCCCAATCCCATTCCCAACCAGTCGGACGGATCCGTGGATATTGAGTACAAACTGGTGGAAAGGGCCACGGACCAGCTGGAGATCTCCGGCGGATACGGGGCCGGGATGCTGGTGGGAACCGTGGGGATCCGGTTTTCCAACTTTGCGGCCAGCCGGATTTTCGATCCCAAGGCATGGCGACCGGTGCCTTCGGGGGACGGACAGACCCTCTCGATCAGGGCCCAGACCAACGGGAAGATCTACCAGTCCTACAATTTTTCCTTCATCGAACCCTGGTTCGGGGGGAAGAAGCCCAATTCTTTTTCTGTTTCAGGGTACTATTCCAAAATGAACACCCCCGATAGCTACTACAGAATCCTGTATGGAGGGAAAGGAGAAGATATAGAGGATAAGTACTACTCGGTGCTGGGTGCTTCGGTCGGACTCGGACGGCGGCTCTCATGGCCGGATGACTTTTTCACACTCTACAATGCCATTTCCTACCAGCGTTACCGGGTGAAGGACTACGAGGGGATTTTCCTTGTGGACAACGGGTATTTCAACAACTTCAGCTTCACCACAACGGTGGGGCGCAATTCCCAGGACCAGATCATTTATCCCAGGAGGGGTTCCAACCTGAGCCTGAGCCTGCAGATCACCCCGCCCTATTCGCTGTTCAATCAGGATTTCGATTATAAGAATGCCAGCAAGCAGGACAAATACCGGTGGGTGGAGTACCACCGGTGGATGTTCAAGGCTGACTGGTACCAGGCGGTGGTGGGTGACCTGGTGCTGATGGCACGGGCCCAATTCGGATACCTGGCACACTACAACGATGATATCGGGCCATCTCCTTTCGAGGGTTTCGACGTGGGGGGTGACGGCCTTTCGGGTTATAACCTCTACGGGCGGGAGACCATCGCCCAGCGGGGTTATCCCAACCGGAGCCTGACACCCACAGTGGACGGGAGACAATCCGGGAATGTCTACACCAAGTATACCCTGGAGATTCGCTATCCGGTCTCCCTGAACCCTTCGGCCACCATCTTCGCGCTGGGATTCCTGGAGGCGGGGAACTGCTGGTACAGCTTCCAGGAGTTCAATCCCTTCAATGCCAAGCGCGCCGCGGGAGTGGGGATCCGTGCATTTTTGCCCATGTTCGGACTCCTGGGTATCGACTGGGCGTGGGGTTTCGATACCTATCCCGGTTCAGACGGCATCAGCGGTTCCCAGTTCCATTTTACCATCGGTCAGCAGTTCTGATTCCGGAGAATTATTTAATTTGGTACAATGTTTGCTCTAACTCAACTAACTTTCTAACTTTCTAACACTTCTTAAAAAATTGGACCAACCTAAAGCAGCTGAAAAACAACAGATAGTATAAACATTAAAATCAGGACACCATGAAAAAAATAGCAGCCATCGCAACCTCACTCTTCCTTTTCACAGGACTTGCCGTTGCCCAGAAGTTCGCCTTTGTGGACACCGAATATATTCTGACGAACATTCCTTCCTACAATGCCGCGCAGGAGGAGCTGAACAAGATCTCCGAGGGATGGGAAGCAGAGATCGCGGCCGAGTATGAGACCATCGAGAACATGTACAAGACGTACCAGTCGGAGCGGGTCCTCCTCACTGACGAAATGAAGCGGCAGCGCGAGGAGGAGATCATGAACAAGGAGAAGGAAGTAAAGGAGCTTCAGGCAAAATATTTCGGCCCTGAAGGAGATCTGGCCAAAAAGCGTGAAGAGCTTGTGAAACCGATCCAGGATGCCATCTATACAACCGTGAAGGAACTGTCCGCCGAAGGCAGCTATGCAGTGATCTTCGATACCGCATCCGGGGCTTCCATCCTGTATTCCAATCCCAGGTATGATCTGAGTGATGAAGTGCTCAAAAAGTTAGGTTATAAGAATTAAAAGCTTACTTTTGTAGCGCTTTTTTACACAATTGGTTATAGACGAAAATATCACAATCAGAAGATGAAAACCTTTCGAAGAATCACCCTGGCAGCGGGAATACTCTGTATCGCCCTGGCAGTGAATGCGCAGGACTTTAAATTCGGTCACCTTAATTCCGACCAGCTCCTTTCTGCCATGCCCGAATACGACAGTGCACAGCAGAAGATACAGGCTTTGAGGAATCAGTATGACCAGGAGATCGAACAGATCCAGGTGGAGATCAACAGGAAGATCGAGCAGTTCAACCAGAGTGAAGCCACCATGACCAACCTGATCAGGGAAGCGAAAGCCTCGGAGATCCAGGAGATGCAGATGCGGCTTCAGAACTTTGCTCAGACCGCCCAGCAGGACCTTCAGGAGCAATCCATGGTCTTCATCCAGCCGGTGATGGACAAGGCCCGTAATGCCATCAGCGCCGTGGCCAAAGAGAAAGGGTTGATCTATGTCTTCGACCTGAGCCAGGGCAATCCGGTGTACACATCGGAGGAGAGCCTGGAAATGCTTCCCCTTGTGAAAGCCCATCTCGGACTGTAATAGTCCGCAAGGGCCCGGGGGACTATGCGATCCGCAAGTTTGACAATCCGCATGGGGAAGAGGAACAATCCCATAGGCATTTTTGATTCGGGTGTGGGCGGGCTTACCGTTGCCCACGCCCTTCACAGCCTGCTTCCCCATGAGCAGATGATCTATTTCGGGGATACCCTCCACCTTCCTTACGGGGATAAATCACGGGAGACCATCATCTCTTATTCCCTGGGGATTGCCGATTTCCTGCTTCAGCAGGATTGCAAGGTGATCCTGATCGCCTGCAACAGTGCATCTTCCAATGCATGGGAAGAGGTGAAGGCGCATGTGGGCGACCGTGCCATGGTGATGAATGTGATCGACCCGGTGGTGGAGCAGGTCTGCAACGACCGGAACGTGATCAAATCGGTGGGGGTGATCGGCACCAAGGCCACCGTTGATTCGGGCACCTATGCCAGGCGGATCCAGGAATGTGCCCCCCATCTGCAGGTGAGTTCCATGGCCACCCCTTTGTTCGTCCCCATGATCGAAGAAGGATTTGTCTTCGACGACATCTCCAACGCCATCATCCGGTCCTACCTGTCCCGCAAAGAGATGGAGGAGATCGACACACTGATCCTGGGCTGCACGCACTATCCCATCATCCGCAACCAGATCAGCCGTTTTTTCAACTTCGAGGTGAATGTGCTGGACACGGCACAGATCGTAGCCCGGAATGTACACATGCTGCTGGAGCAGCACGGCCTGCTAGCCACCGAACGCACCCAGCCCGACCGCTTCCTGGTCTCCGACCAGACCCCCTACTTCGGGGTCATTTCCGGCATGTTCTTCAGCGAACAGATCCAGCTGGAAAAGCGAAACATCTGGGCCCGCTGACCCCGGCCCCTGCACCCCTTTACCGCCGCACTCACCTGCCGCCGCAACCTGCCGCCACAACCTGCCGCCTCCACACCTCGCCCTCCGTTGCCGCCGCGCCCCTTTTCCGCCGCGCCCCACCGCTCCCTGTCCCCGGACCTGGAGATTTAACAGGTTAAATTGAACGAAGCAGGGGGGGTAGTCATTTCCTGATTTCCGGAAGTCACAGGGTGGTGACCAAATACAAATTTGTGAACTTTCAAAAATCTGTGCTATTATCTTAATTTTCTTATATTATTCTAATACAGAAGATTAGAGCTTGCTCAAACAAGCACTTAGTGTGCAAAAAAGTCACACAATCAAGAAAACTCACACCTATGTGACTTCCGGTTTTCGTGAATTGGGACATATGCGAATTTTTCAATTCCCGTTCTCATTATAAGGCCATTGTGAATTTTTCAATTCCCGTTCTCATTATAAGGCCATTGCGAATTTTTCAATTTCCGTTCTCATGGATAAGGTGTATTACAAACATTAAATTTCTATTCGCATGGATATGTTCCAATTGCTGATTTTTTATCGCTGGCATGGATGAGGCCCATTGCAGATTTTCGCACTTAGATGGAAGACATCTGCCTGTTCATCAAAGGAGGGCATGCTCCAACATCATCTCTCCTTGGATTTTATCCACAAAAATATTAACTTATCAACCACTGATTCCATTCTTCCTGCCTATGCCATAAACCAGCACACGGGCTACCGGAGTACCGCCTGAAACAAGGCCGGAAGATCGCCTGAAGATCGCCTGAAGATCGCCTGAAGATCGCCTGAAGATCGCCTGAAGATCGCCTGAACAATACGATAGCATAGCCGACGGTGCAAACTCCAACAAAACCCTTAGAAAATGAAAAAACTGCTCCTGCTACTGTTCCTGCCCCTGATCCTCATCTCCTGCCCGAAAGAGAACGATCCCAACGGGGATCCGGGAGAGTTCCTGGCGGAAGCATGGATCGATTCCTATGGCGGAACCCTGGAGACAGCGGATGTCACACTGACCGTCCCCCCGGGCACATTCACAGCGACCCATTCGGTGCGGATCGCCATCGAAAAAGAATATACGGACGATTTCGGCGGCAATGCCGTGACACCTGTGTACCGGGTGACCGGCATCCCATCTGTCACATCAGGTCCGATGACCCTGGAGATCCGGCTTGAAGGGACCCCGGAGGATGAGACATACATCGCCATGGGGAACGGGTACGAGCTGCTGGAACCGGAGGAGGAGGTGGTCACCTATGCGCTTCGCCCGGCGACTGTTACCAACGGGAGCCTGGTGGCCGGGATCCCCATTCTGACTGGAGAACCAGCAGAAGGAGATGGTTTGAAGTCCGCCCTGTTCCACCCCAACCTGTACATGGTGTTCACCGGGTTGAGCCGCATGAAAGAAACCGGGGGAGCCTATTTCAATTTTTCCTATCCCTCCGCGATGGATCAGCAGAAGCTCCTGCAGCTGGCCGGGTATCTCCACGAGGCCATGGATGCCTATGTGGAGATGAACCTGGCGGACCGGGAGGCCCTGGATGCAGCGGTGGATCTGATGGGCAGGCCCACGGTGGTCATCACGAACAGGGATATGACGGGGCCATACGCCTGGACGGTGGACATGCCGCAGATGAACCGGATCAGCGGCAATGATCCAATGGCTGGACTGGACCGGTACGCCGGTCACGGGAATATCCGGCTGAACACCACCAGGTCCGCCGTGGAGCAGTCCCCGCCCGAAGTGTTAAAATCCATGGCGTATATGTGGGTGTACCGCATGATCTGTTATTTCTATCTCGGCGACCGGATGGACTGGTACACCTATGCCACTGCATTGTACATGAAAGAGAAATTTGCCGGTGTGACGGATTACACCCCCGACCTGTTTTCATCCCGGGGGAAATCGCCCTTCGGGGGAATGGAGGCCGGGAAGGAGCTTTATGCGTACGTTTCTGCCGGCCATTCCGTTCTGGGAGGTGTCATCCCCATGCAGGAGCGGTGGCATGCCATGGGCATGTATCCGTTCATCAGGTACCTGGACCGGCGGTATCCGGACGACAAAACGCTGTTCAGCCGGATCATCATGGAAACCGTAAGGGGGGAGTCGGGGACTTCCATGGAAGGGATCATCAACGCGCTGGAGGAACCGGAATACGAGTGGTGGCCCGGTTTCTTTGAACAATACCTGACCCGTCAGCTGGCGGACATCCAGGCGGAGGAATTCACGAATCTCGTGGAGAGCGGTGACGTGATCGAATTCGACAAGGAAGCGAACGCATCTGCCAGCCGCAGTGCGGAATATGCCGATCTGTCAGCCGGATTGTACAGGATCAATTTCCTCTTTTCCGAATTTCAGAATGAATCCAGCCTGAAACTGAAGGCTGTCTGCGTTGACCTGCAGCCGGAATACCTCACCGCCATGGCCTTCGGGCTGAAGGACAACACACTGACATATCTGGATGATGCAGCGGACCTGACCATCGGGGGACTGAAAACGTTAAAGAGCGGAGGCACCTCCTCTATCTTGGTGGTGGTTGCCAGCAGCTACAGCGAGCCCGGGGCGGATGAACGGCTGGACATCGAACTGCAGACCAGGCTCAGATCCCTGCCCGAGGATTTTGCCTTCAAGGAAGTGCAGTTATCTCTCCAGTGCATGACCAACTTTTCATACAGCGCCGGGGGCACCTCGCAGGACCGGTTCGATTATCTGTCCGACAAGCGCACGGGGAGCATGACGGGAGACTTGTTCACGGCCGTGTGGGACGAGTCAGCCACAACGGGAAAGTCGGGCACCATCGAAGTGGAATTCGATCCGGCACAGTTCCCGTTCCAGATAAACCGGTTCAGTGTGGATGCGGAGAATACCGGGGTATGGTGGGCGAATCCGTCCACGGGAGAATGGGTACACGCGAACGAATCCTTCACGGCCTCGGGCGAACATCTGACACTGGAAGAATATAACATGGTCAACAACAGCGGGTACCGGCAGCATTACTTCACCATCAGGGTGTACGGCACCGATGCATGCAGTCACCTCACCGGTGTGAACCACGCGGTGAGGGATGAGGAAATGAACCTGATCCGCGAGGGGGATGGAACCCCCGTCTGTGATGCCCAGAGTGATCTCTGGATTACATTATATTGCACGGACGACGGGACTCTCGTTGGCCGATAATCGATATGTAATGCCCTGAACCATGAAAAAACTGCTCCTGCTTCTGTTCCTGCCCCTGCTGCTCATCTCCTGTCCCAAGGACGATCCCAACGGGGATCCGGGCGAGCTCCTGGCCGAGGCCGAGATCGGTCCCGCGGGGGGTACCCTTGAAACGGAGGAATTTACCCTGACCGTTCCCCCGGGCACTTTCACCGAAACGCAATCCCTCCGGCTCTATGCCGAGGAGGTGCATACGGAAGACTTCGGCGGCAACACAGTCACTCCGGTTTACCGGGTGACCGGCATTCCCGCTGTCACCTCGGGCCCAATGACCGTGCGTATCCAATATGACGGGACCCTGGAGGAGGAGAGTCACGTCGCCATGGGAGGCCTGGATGAGATGCTGGAATCCGAAGAGGAGGAGGCCGTCTATGCGCTATACCCCGCCACCGAATCGGCCGGCTGGCTGGAGGCGGAGATCCCGGT
>Ga0209205_1000078_pt1 | contig 19359 bp, 23 predicted proteins | sample ZodSprso05mmetaG_FD_184133 | JGI IMG/M metagenome (GOLD analysis project Ga0209205, IMG submission 184133) | Hot spring sediment microbial communities from Zodletone spring, Oklahoma to study Microbial Dark Matter (Phase II) - Zodletone Spring... ... | reverse complement strand
TTCTTCTGCTTTTGTCAGCGGTATCATCAGCAATTGTTTTTCAGTGTCTCTTTGCAAATATAGAACTAATTTCTTAGTTATACAACTAAATCATTAGTTATTTTTTCATGCGGCACTGGATACAGGTATTTACGGGCTGTTTTTATTTAGAACGATTATGTATTCAGGACACCCTGGTAAAATATGATTATTGTTGTTATATGATTCACATCAAATGTATAATTTTACCGGTTCAATTTGTGAAATGAATAACAAAAAAAGACTTAACTAAATAAATATCATACACATACAGAAAATTTTTTAAAATCCATGGAGACCATCATCGAGAACGAATTAGTCAGGGAACTTGCCAATAAACATGGCAGAACGAGAGATAGCCTGCTCCCCATTCTGCAGGACCTCGTTGTACGAAACCGGTATCTGTCAAGGCAGGATATGGTGGATGTGGCCAGGGAACTGGACATTTCAGCGGCCGATGTATTCGGGACTGCCACATTCTATTCATTCCTGGATACGGAAGTTCGGGGAAAATATGTGATCCGGATCTGTAAGACCATTTCCTGTGCCATGAAAGGGAAGAACGATGTACTTACCACCATCGAAGAGACGTTGAAGATCAGGGTGGGTGAAACTTCCTCGGACAGAAAATTCAGTCTTCTGGAGACCAACTGCATCGGATGGTGCCATAAGGCACCGGCTATGCTGATCAACGATACACCCTATACGGAACTGACTCCCGAAAAAGTAACCGAGATCCTGCGTGAATACATCAAAAAGTAATACGTATCAAACCCAGAAAAAATGAAGGAAAAATTTATAAGACGTGTCGATCTCATTTTCGAAAAGGTGGAATGCCGGGACATCATTGAGAAGATCATGCAGATGGACCCGGATGCCATATGCCAGGAGGTACTTGATTCCGACCTGAAAGGAAGAGGCGGAGCAGGGTTCCCGACAGGTATGAAATGGAGGTTTGCGTCACTGGAAAAGGATCCCGTCAAATACATCGTCTGCAACGCAGATGAGGGTGAGCCCGGTACGTTTAAGGACCGGCAGATACTGGACGAAGTACCGGGAAAAGTATTTTGCGGAATGGCCATCGCAGCCAGGGCTGTGGGTTCAAAAAGTGGATATGTCTATTTACGGGGTGAATATAAATTCCTGATCCCCAAACTGAATAAAGCTTTGGACGAATTCCACCGCCTGGCGGATGAATTCAACCTTAATTTCCGGATCCAGATCAGGCTGGGAAGCGGAGCATACATCTGCGGTGAAGAGAGCGCCCTGTTCGAGTCGATCGAGGGTAAAAGAGGGGAGCCCAGGAATAAACCTCCTTATCCCACCAAATCCGGATTGTTTAACAAACCCACGGCCGTCAATAACGTAGAGACCCTGGTTCATACGGTGATGATCATGAAATACGGGGCTGAACGGTTCAAGGAACTGGGAACAAAGGATTCCAGGGGATCGAAGGTGTTTTCCATTTCAGGCGATACACCCAGGGCCGGGATCTACGAACTGGAACTGGGTATGTCGGTCCATGAGTTTGTGGAAGAGTTTGGAGACGGGGATACAAAGGCAGTCCAGGTGGGAGGTGCCGCGGGGTTTTGTGTGCCCCGGAAAAAATTCGAAGAAACCATCATCGGATTTGAGGGCGTACCTACGGGGGGATCCATGAAATTGTTCAACAGCACCCGTTCCATGTACAACGTACTGCATAACTACCTTGATTTCTTTACGGAAGAATCATGCGGGCAATGTACCCCGTGCCGGGTGGGTTGCCAGCAGCTTCTGAAAGGAGTTGAAGCCGTGAAACGGGGTGAGAAGAATTCCAGGTACCTGGATGAACTTGTTAAATTGGCCAAAACTATGAAGCGGGCATCCAAATGCGGACTCGGCCAGTCGGTGGGTAACGCATTCGGATCCATTGTTGAAAATTTCAAGGAAGAGATCATCTATTAATCATAAAAATCAACCAAAAGGATTATCATGGTAAGTCTGTCAATAAATGGCCTGCTGGTTAAGGTCCCCGAGGGGACAACCATTCTCGAGGCTGCAAAAAAATTGAATTTCAGGATCCCGACACTCTGTAATCACGACGATTTATGTGTGGCGGGAAACTGCAGGGTTTGTGTGGTGGAACAGCTGGGAGGGAAAACCCTGCTCGCTGCGTGCGCAGTACCGGTCAACGAGGGGATGCAGATCCTGACCAATTCGCTCAAGGTAAGGGCGGCCAGGAAACATGTGATCGAACTGCTTCTTTCAGAGCACAGGGCTGACTGCACAAAGTGTTACAAGAACGGGAAATGTGAATTGCAGGACCTCTCCAACGAATTCTGCGTGGGAGATCATCTCCTGCTGGACCTGGTCAATCACAAGAATTTTACCATCGATATGTTCTCTCCTTCCATCCAGAAGGATGACAGCAAGTGCATCCGCTGTCAGCGGTGTGTGAGGACCTGTGAGCAGCTGCAGGGAGTGAATGCCCTCACGGTGGCCTATAAAGGCAATAAGCAAAAAATCAGCACATTCGCCGAACTTTCCATGGGTGAGGTGATCTGTACAAACTGTGGACAGTGTGTCAACCGCTGTCCCACCGGGGCACTGGTGGAACGCACTTATCTGGATGAGGTATGGGATGCCATCCTTGATCCTGAAAAGCATGTGGTGGTTCAGACCGCACCGGCAGTGCGGGTCGGGCTGGGTGAGGAACTGGGTCTGGAGGCAGGGAACCGGGTCACCGGCAAAATGGTGGCGGCCCTGAAAAGGCTCGGGTTTGACTCCGTGCTGGATACCGATTTTACAGCCGATCTGACCATCATGGAAGAGGGAACGGAATTGCTTACAAGATTGAAGAGCGTGCTTGTGGAAAAGGACCAGTCGGTAAGGCTTCCCATGACCACTTCCTGTTCACCCGGCTGGGTCAAGTTCATCGAGCATACCTACCCGGAATATCTCCGGCATGTGTCCACCTGCAAATCTCCCCAGCAGATGTTCGGTGCACTGGCAAAGACTTATTATGCGCAGGTAAGGGGACTGGATCCGAAAGATGTGGTGAGCGTTTCCATCATGCCCTGTACGGCCAAGAAATATGAAGCTGAGCGGCCCGAGATGCGTTCAAGTGGCTATAAGGATGTGGATGTTGTGCTGACCACCCGGGAGCTGGCAAGAATGATCAAGCAGGCAGGTGTGGATTTCAATAAGCTGAAGGAAGATAAATATGACAGTATCATGGGGGTCTCCACAGGAGCCGGGGTCATATTCGGGGCCACCGGAGGTGTGATGGAAGCGGCCCTGAGAACCGCCTATGAGATCGTTACCGGCAAGGAGGTTCCTTTTAAAGATCTGAACATCCTGCCCGTCCGGGGAATAGAAGGAGTGAAAATGGCATCCGTCAGAATAGAGGGCTGCAAGGATGAATGGAAGTTCCTGGAAGGTGTGGAACTGAAATGCGCTGTGGCCCACGGTCTTGTGAATGCCCGAACCCTGATGGATGGAGTGAAGAATGGAGAGGTGGATGTGCATTTCATCGAGATCATGGCCTGCCCGGGAGGCTGTCTTGGCGGAGGTGGACAACCCATTCCCACCAATGAGGAGATCCGCAGAAAAAGGGCCGAAGCCATCTACGAGGAGGACATGTCACTGCAATACAGGAAATCTCATGAGAATCCGGAGATAGTATCCATATACAGGGATTTCCTGGGAGAGCCCCTGAGTCATAAATCACACGAATTATTGCATACCCACTATACAGAGCGGGAGCGGTACTAGGGTTTCAGGAAGGGCTTTCAAGGGGTTCGAACAGATCGATGGTTTCCTTCTGCATCAGCACCCAGATGGAATAGACGCCTTTGGCAGTACCAACGGGAACGTTGAGGCAATTGATCGCCGACACAATGAGCACCAGGATCCTGGCCCAGGATCTGTATGAGAAAAGGCCGATCCCTCCAATGATCCCCAGGCTGCTGAAAAAGATGATGACCAGTGTAATGAAATTGCCAACAAAGGGAATCAGCTGACTGGCAACGGGATCATATTCCACATATCCGATTGCAAAACGGAGAAGCAGATAAATTGCCAGCGCTCCCAGTAATCCCAGTACCCCGAAACCCACATGCAGTGCTCCCACGAAGGATACATGTTGTTTCATGTCTCTTTTTTGCATAATGAAGAATGTTTAGGTTTGTTCATTCGGTAATCCATCAGATCAATATTCCACGGGCTGGTCATAAAAGACCAGGTCCACATTAGTAGTGTCAGCATGACCGGGATGTCCGATCACACCCAGATAGATTCTGTCGGGATGCAACACATTGCTGCCCGTGTTTGAGATAAGCGCGGAATCGGTCCCCGGCGTGCTTCCATGGGGTAACACCACCACACTATGGAGCAGATCATTCAGGGATGTTTCCACGTAACCGGAAACCTGCCTGTATGTTAAATTGGAAACGACCCTTTTTTCTTCAGAGGAGCCTCCGATATAAACATCGAGCGGATCCAGGTAACCGGATGTATGCATGAACCGGATCCTGATCATTCCTGAGCCGGGAGGATCCAGATTTAAAGGATCAAAACTCAAATAGGGATCCTCCTCATTCCCCATGACCGCCACCATGGTGAATTTGTTCTCTTCCAGGCGGTAGTTTCCGGACAGGATCATCTCTCCTGTATCCGGGTGCTTCGTGGTAAAAGTGATGTCACCCGCTGTCGAGTCAAGGTGGACAAATCCCATGATGGATCCGCCATAGGTGTGGGCTGCCGACAGGGTATATCCTTCCACTTCCCACAGCAGATCATAGGACTCCTGGAAGTAATTGTATAGAAGAAAATAAGAACGAATGGGTTCCGGAAGCTGGGAACCGGGGTCCGGATCCAGGCTGCATGCGTGGAAAAAACCTATTGCCAGACAGGAGAGCAAAAACTTTTTCATGTGATTCACAAGCATCTGTATCAAGGTATCTCAGTGCAATTTAAAAAAATTGCTTCAATATTGTCCGGTTACTCCTCATAGAGGTTGATGAACTCGTATGCGTTGCCGCTCCATTCCAGGAATTTCAGGAATGACTGATAGGAAATCACCACGGTAGCCGTATTCTCATTGGGATGAAAGCTGATCCTGGCGGCTGACTTCAACCCGGCGTCCAGAAAAAGGTGAACGTGATTTTCCCTGTCGTTGATCAACCCGAACAGGGAGACAGAGCCTCCGGTCACACCGAGATACCGTTCCATTCTCCGGGGTGAGGCAAAAGTGATCTTTCCCTGCCTGAGCCTTTGTTCCAGATCACGGATATTTAATTTTCTGTCATGCCTTAAAATGACCAGGTAGTGCCGGTTCCCTTTATGGTTCCTGAAAAAGAGGTTCTTACAGTGGGTCGCTTCGATCTTTTGCCAGTAGGGAAGGGCTTCTTCCACGGTGGCCACAGCAGGGTGTACATGGATTTCATAGGGAATATCCAGATCTTCCAGCAGTTTCAGTACTTTTTCTTTTCTGGTCTGCATGGGCTTCATGTGGACCGGATCAGGTTGGTGAGCTGCACCCGGTTCCTGACGCCGGTTTTTACAAAAATACGGTGAATATGATCTTTGACGGTCTGGAGGGAGATGAACAGGGATTCGCTGATCTCCTGGTTGGACATACCCCTGCATATGAGCTGTATTACTTCCTTTTCCCTGTTCGATATTTCATATTTCCCGCTGAATACTTCCAGCCTGGTATCGAAATCCTCCTGGAGAATGGATCCGGGGGCATGTTGCTTTCCCAGATAGAGGTTGAGGAAAAGAATGGGGATCAGGTGGTATGCCAGCAAAAAGAAAACAAACAAAAAAGGAAGGATGGGATGCAGCGAAAGAAATAAAAAACTGATGCAGCAGAGGACCATGTAAAGCAGGTAGAACGCCACAAACCTCCTGATAAACTTTTTCTCATACGCTCCTGTAATTTTTTGGGAATCAAGCAGGGTCAGTATCCATACCAGGAGATACATGAAAACCAGGGAGCCTGTGAACACCCATCTCTGAAACGTGATCAGCCACGTAAAATCGCCCTGATTAAAACGGGTGAACCGAATGACAAATACACCGTACAGTACCAGGACCGCTACGCCCAGAATAAAATAGGTAACCGTAAAGGAAGGGGCGATATTTTTCTGGAAGTATTCCTTAAAGGTCTTCAGCAGCATATACTTGGATAAAGCCAGGAATGGGATCCCCAGCAAGACCATGATGAGTCTGGCGGACTGGATGGTCCTGTCGTCCACCTCCATTCTGGTAAACAGGTGTGCGAGGACCCCGGATCCGATCAGTCCGTATACTCCGAAAATATAGAGAAAGACCAGGTAGTAAAAATAACTGTTCACAAAAGGAAGCGGATACCGCTTCATGAGCTGGAAAGAAAAGAAAATAGCAATGGCCCCGGCCACAACGGTGATCAGTAGCAAAATGAGCTGCAGTGCTTCTCCCATGATTCTTGAATGGACGGGTTAAGATACAACAATTGAATGTTTTGATGGCGCGTGACCGGTAAATTCCTACTAAAGTAGCACCCCTTCGCCGTTCCTACTTAAGTTGGAAAAAAACGGATCACTACTTAAGTCTGAAGGAATGCGGAAAAAGCGATGCTATTTTTGATTAGGAATTCTAAAATCAAAAAAAATGGAAACAATTCAGGATGGTGAACGGTATAATTTCTATCCCGAAGCGGGAAGAAGCTACAGTATCGGATGGAAAGTACTCTGGGTGTATTTCGTGGAATTGCTCGTGGTTTCCATCGTCTATATGATCCTTGCGGGACCGGTCAGCTTTTTCCAGTGGAAAACGGACCATTTTGAGTGGTTCCTCGTCCCACTTGTTTTTTTTGGCATCATCTACGGAATATTTGTGGCGGGTCCCATCGGCTATAGTGTGAAATGGGTGTTCCTCAAAGCGGTCAGGGGAGAGAGAATAGAAATCAGGGATATGTTTGTGGTATTCCAGAAAAATTACTGGAATGCAGTGGTGGCAAATATTGTGGTGGGCGTGATTGTCGGACTGGGTATTGTGATGCTGATCGTACCTGGGATCATTTTTGCCTGTCGCCTTGCTTTCGTACCCTATCTGGTCATCGATGAGGAAATGGATGTGATGGATGCCCTCCGGACCAGCTGGGACATGACCCGGGGTTACGGGTGGCAGATTTTCTTCATGGGATTTTTGGCCATATTCATTGTCCTGGCCGGACTGATCGCCTTATTCGTGGGCGTGATCATTTCGGTGATGTGGATCTCCGCAGCCTTCGCGGCCATCTATTACGCAGTCGTACTTCAGAATGGCATCCCGGGAGATCAGGTCTCCGATTTCAAGAGAGACAATTTCAGAACTCAAGGGTAAGGCCGAAGCAAAATAACGATTACCTGCCGTATTCGTTGTTCCTGTCATACCTGAACTTGAGCACCCAGGCGTGGTCACATGGCCTTGCAGCGGGATTGCCCAGCATTTCCGGAGGGACCCTGGCGGATAATCCCCATTTATCCCTCCCCACATCCACCCATTCGAGGGGTTCATCATACCCGAGCATGGTCACCCGGCTCCCCCAGACGATATTCGCACCGGGGCAGATAAAAGTCTCGCTTTTGGGCCAGTCCAGCACAATGGCATATCCGTACAGGCTGTCCTTGCTCATGGTATACCAGACCGGCTGCCCGAGCTGTGTGTTATCGCATATCACCTCATAGGGTCTTGTCCCGTAAATGGCTTCACCGTTTACCGAAAGCCAGCGGCCCAGTTCACCTAACAGTTTGAGCTGGATCCCGGGGACCTTTCCGGACCCGTCCGGGTTGACCACCAGGTTCAGGTTTCCCCCCTTGGCCACGATCCTGACCAGCATCTCCACCAGTTCATCTGCAGTCAGGTAATTCCCGAGGGAATCGGACCGGTTGAAGCCGTATGATTCTGACATGGACCGGTTCTCCTCCCAGGGTTCATCCAGCCGCTCCACCACCTCGTCGGTCTCGCTGGTGTAAAAATCTCCGTGACCCTTTCTGGTCTCCATTCCAAGCCTGTCGTTGGAGGCCACCTCCTTACGGCCTTCGGCCCGGTTGTAGAAATAGGCCACGATCTCCGGGGTATGGTAATAGCCGGCCGGACGGGACCACTCCCCGTCGAACCAAAGGATATCGGGATCATACTTATCGATGAATTCCCTGGCCTGCGGGACGATCAGCTGGCGGATAAAATCTTTTACCGGGATCTTTCCCGAGAGCATCCGGTTATGCAGTTCACTGTGGAATGCACCCAGGATCTCGCCATCCCTGCCCCGGGTCCGGGCAGTGTCCGGAGCCATTCCTTCCGACCAGTACCGGACCACCAGTGAGTCGTCCCGGCCGATCAGGGGGTATTCGTACTCCTCCACGGAGAAATAGAATCCATGAGGTATCCCCTCCTTCCTGCATGCTTCAACGAGTTCAGCGGTCAGGTCCCTGTGGGGGTTCATGTCCACCGCATCCCGCATGGTATAATCCGAATCCCAGAGGCAGAATCCGTCATGATGTTTGTTGAACGGCACGATATACCGGGCGCCGCTCATTTTCACCAGTTCGACGATCTCCTCTGCATGGAAATTCTCTGCATTGAACAGCGGGATGAAGTCATCCCTGTGGAAATCCTCTCCCCAGGCGGCCTGATGGTACGCGGCATATTCATGGTACATGCGGTTCAGGTACCAGTCGGGATACCGGGCACGGTTCCACCCTTTCTCCCCGTAACCGCCAATGGAATAGGGTCCCCAGTCATAAAAGATCCCCAGCCGGGCATCCCTGTACCATTCCGGGGTGGGATGCCTTCCGATGGATTCCAGGGTACCCCGGTAAGTCCCGTTGCGGTTGACCATTTCCAGTTCCTCCAGGTCAAGCCCGGCACGGGTCATCAGCTCCCCGGAGAATTCATCCTGTAATTGTTCGATGGTATACCGGTACCGGAACTCCCTGGTTTCCTGATATGTTTCCGGCGGCTGACAGGCGAAGAGCACGATCCAGAATCCGGAAATCAACAAGCGGATCTTCATGACATAAAGTTACCAGAAAAACAGGTAACCGCAAGGTCATTCTGTTTATGCAGGTTTGCGAAGACAAATAAAAAAAGCAGTCACAAGATCCGTTTCTCGCAACTGCTTCATGTTCCATGTGGGATGTACTGGAATCGAACCAGTGACCTCATGCCTGTCAAGCATGCGCTCTGAACCAACTGAGCTAACACCCCGGTTCCCCTGCGGGCAGACAAAGGTAATCATTCATACAATACCTGGCAATAGTCCCAGCAGGGGGATCCGCAATATCAGCCACTGATGGCTTTCTGCTCCAGAGGGATGCCGTATCCTTACGGAGCAGCCGGTGCCGGTGTTCCCGACCTGAAAGTCAATCCGGTAAGAGCGATTGTGTATTCCCCAGGACGGGTCGAGTAAAGTATCCTGTATTTCGTCGGATACCATCCATCCCGCTGGTAGGCGGCAGGCAACCTCAGGTCCACTTCTTCATCCGGTTGCGACAGCAGATAATCAAGTGTACACATGGGTTCCCAGAAAATGAACTCCCCGTCGTAAGAGCCCCAGATAAATGTCCTGGTAAACACACCGCCATTAAATTCGGGTGCCAGAAGATCTATCCAGTGTGCCCCCATCCCAGGGATCCCTCCGGGGGTTTGCAAATAAGCGGGCGGAACATAGATGGGATGGGGGGCATTTGCGAACGCATCCTGATCGTCAGGGCCAATTGCCGCCCGGTCCTCTTCTGAAATAATGTAGAAATGAATATCAAAATGCGGCAGATCATAGGTTCCGGGAGGTTCATGTCCCGCAGGATTCCAGTCCAGCGTCGCATGGGTGTAGAAATCGCTGCCGGCCTGACGCGGCAGATCAAGCACAAATTCGGCCATATGTTCCGGAAGTCTTTCCAGGACCTTTTCAGAAAGTGTCACTCCCACAGCAGAGGGTGTTCCGTCTTTTTCCTGCATGACCCATGCCCTGGCCACCCCGTTTCCAATGGGCACGGTCGGTCCGAAGAAAGTCTGGGAAGTCTTGCTCTTCAGTGGGGACGAACTTGATTCAGGGAGATCGGAAAGAAATTCTTCAATCGCCGCTTCCGGATCACAGGCCTGCAAAGCCATGATTGCAGCAGCTAACGAAAGCACCTGCAAAAATCTGAAATGTTGTTTCATTGGATGTATCACATTTAAGTTAAAATCAATCAAAATAAGATATCAGGATCTTAAAATCCTAATAATTTAAATTTTTTGTGATAATGGCATGGATTTTTAACAAAGGAAGGAACCTTCAATCAGCAAGCAGAAGATGTGCATTAAAGTGACAGGGCACTCTTTTCATCATTCTTTTCCATCCATTTATTGACGAGCTTCCGGTTCACCACGAAGGAAAGGGAGATGTACCAGATCCGGCTGCTGTCATACTGGGAATAATCCACCGCTTCCCCGAAATCGGTCCCCGAAAAGCCGGAATTCAGGAAATCCTCCAGGTAATATTTGAATTTCAGGTTCAGTCCCGCAGGGAACTGGATGCCGGCGAAAAGGGAAGGGATCCATGAATTGACCCGGTCGCTGGTCCACTCCCTGAATTTATGTTTCTCTCCATCGATAAACAGTTTCTGCTTGTAATGGAACATCCACTCGTATTCATATCCCCCGTAGAGAAAGAAATGATCCTTGAAGGATCCCAGTTTCAGTGCAATGGGGAATCCCAGCGAATAGCTGCGCCTTTTGATTTTGACATTCTTGTTGAAATCGGGGTGGGCCCTGTCCACATTCAGAAATCCTATATGCTGGTACTGATCCTCCTGGATCAACCCGATGTTCCTGAGCCCGAATCCGGTGAAAAGGCCGATATGATTGGTCAGGTCCAGGTTCACGTGGTGCTGGGAAAGCAAAAAAATGGTGAACCGTGTGTTGGTGTTGACGCTCCTCAGGTTGTAATTCACATCAGCGCCGGAAAAAATGATCTCGCCGCCGCTGGAATGATAGATCCTTTTTTCCTGGGCGGCCAGTGAAACGGAAATGGCCAGTAAAAGTGCGGGTAACAGTGGTCTCATTTGCATCTGGACTTGTTTTAAGGATTATATGATGATGTAACATGCAGCAGTTGTAGTTGTTTATGACGCAGGACGAAGGGTCTCAGCCGGGAGCTTCCAGGTTTGTTTGTATGACATATTCAAATCTTTGCATCAGCAGGGAAAGAAGGGGATGTCCAACACTGAAAAGCACACTGTCCAATTGCCTGACAGGGAGTATTCTGGGAGAAGTACCCGAAAGAAAACAGGCTGTCATCCCGTTAAGCTCATCCACATGCACCAGTCGCTCGGCCACCTTGATCCCTTCTTCATGACAGATCTGAAGCACATATTTTCTGGTGATCCCGGGAAGTACGGCATGCCCGGGTGCGGTAACCAGCCGGTCCTGCCTGTCGATGAAAAAAATATTTGAACGGCTGCCTTCGGTGACCTGCTTTTCCCTGTTCATCAATACCGCTTCGTAAATGCCCTGATCACGGATAAAATTGCCCACCGAAACCCTGAATTTGTCATCCCACTTCTTGATTCCGGGATTGGGACGAACATGCGGGAAGGTGAGCAGTTTCACTCCTTCGGTATACATGGTTGCTTCAGGATAAAAATAGGAAATAAAATAGCAGGAGGTGTGGGTTTTTCCACCGGGCTTACCCTGGATGCAGATCCTGATGTTCCCGTTATAAAGGTCATTGTGGTGCAGCAGCAGCATCAGGTACTTCCTGATGTTCACGTCGCCGGGATATTCCGTTCCTGACCCGGATAGGGAATGTTTCAGCCGGTCCAGGTGATCCTGCAGGAACAGGAACCTGCCGTCGATCAGCCGGACCACCTCGTAATAGGTGTCGGCGGACATATCGGGTCGAAAACCCGGCACATCTGCCATGGTCCCGTCAATGATTATTTTCTCTCCCAGTATCCTGAATATGCTCATTCAACCCTGATCGAAGCAGCCGGATTCATTCTGGAGGCTTTCAGTGATTGCCAGGTCACGGTGATCACGGCCACGGTTAACGACAGCAGCAAAGATAAGATAAAGGTCCAGAATGGGAATTCGATCCGGTAGGAGAAATTCTGCAGCCAGTTTTTGAGGATGAAATAAGCGGCTGGCCATGCAATCAGGTTGGCGATGACCACCCATTTGGAAAACTGTGTCAGGAACAGGGCCAGGATCTGGTTCTGTGATGCACCCATGACCCTTCTGATCCCTGTCTCCCGCTTCCTCTTCGCGGTCATGAAGGCCGACAGGCCCAGCAACCCGAGGGCGGCAATGAAGATGATCAGCACGGTAAAGGAGATCACAAGGGCAAATATGATCTTTTCTTCCTTGTACAAAGCATCCAGTTCGTCGCTTAGGTAGCTGTACTGGATGGGGTAGGAAGGATTGAATGTGTTTCGCTGTGTGTTGATCCAGTCAAGGACTTCCTGCATGTGTCCTTCTTGTACCCTGACCGAGAGCGTCCGCATGAATTGTACGTTGTCCCTGCACATGAGCACCAGGGATTGTACGGGATTATGCAGTGTTCCGTAATTGAAGTCCTTGACCACTCCGATGATCTCGGCAACTGGAATATTGGCTCCCAGGATATTCACCCCGATGATGAACTGTTTCCCCAGGGCACTGTCCCCCCATTGCATTTCCCTTGTAAGCGCTTCATTCACCACTACCGAATTGGTCTCATCCGATCCGAAATTCCTGTCATAGAATCTCCCTTTTACCAGGGACAGTCCCATTACATCCAGGTATTCATGGTTGACCACACAGCTGTTGAATGCTTTTTCCTGCATCTGTCCGTTACGGTCTTCTGCTGTCATGACCTGTTTCCCGTAAAACCTGCCAGGAGCGGTTGTGGAAAGCGCAGTTCCTTCCACAGCGGGATGTCTTTCAATCTCTTCCCTGAAAGCACTTACGTTGTTGATCACGGCAGTGTCGTTCAGAGAAAGCATCAGGATGTTTTCCCTGTCGAACCCCAGGTCCTTATGCTGGACATAACGTAGCTGGAGCGATACGATGATCGAACCGATGATCATGACCGAGGAGATTAAAAACTGGGCGATAACCAGTCCTTTTCGCAGCCATCCCCGGTCATTGGCATTGATCCCGTTTCCCTTCAGGATCTTGACCGGATTGAAGGAAGCCAGGTATGCAGAGGGATAGACCCCCGACAGGAATCCGGTCAGGATGGAAATGCCCAGAATAAACAGCAGGATCGCAGGGGTAAGGATAATATGCCAGTCAAACTGTTTGGATGCCAGGATATTGAATAACGGTAAAGCGAACAGCGTGAGAAAAGCTGACAGGATCCCCGCAAAAAGAGCCATGATCAGAGATTCACCCAGGAACTGTCTTCGCAGTACCTTTTTATCTGCACCTCCCACTTTTCTGATCCCGATTTCCTTTGCCCGGCTGGTAGCCCTGGCCGTGGTGAGATTGGTATAATTGATGCTGGCGATCACAATCAGCAATAAGGCGATAATCCCCATGATGAACACATAATTCATATTCCCCTTGGGAAGGTCCCAGGTAAGTTCATCTTTCTGGAAATGCACATCGGAAAGTGGCGTGATCCGCAAATCGAACGATGCATTGATCTGGTCACCCAGTTCGGCCATGTATTTATCGTAGAATTCAGGAAATTTGGAAAGGATCATTCCCGGCGTTGTATTGTCCGCCAGCAACACATAGGCGTAAGTGTTCACGTTCCAGAAGGAACCGGCACTTCGGTCGTTGAATCGCTCGCTGCCGATCTGCTCCTCGATGGTGGTGGCAGAGAGCAATCCGTTGAACCTCAGATGGGTGTTCTGCGGAAGATCCTGAAATACACCCGAAATGGTATAATGGGAGCCATCCAGCGCTTTCATGCTTTTCCCGACCACATCCCATGTTCCGAAATATTTCCTGGCCAGTGACTCGCTCATGACCATGGTATATGGTTCAGACAGAGCCGATGAAGGATCCCCGGCAATAAGAGGGAGGGTAAAAACTTTAAAAACGGTAGAATCGGCCCACATGACACTGTCTTCCTTGAAGGTGTCCTCTCCGTGTTCGAAATAGAGGTCCCTCTGGGGAAGGATCCTTGTGAATGCTTCAATTTCAGGGTATTCATCATGAAGGGTGGGAGCCAGGGGGATCTGTACGATGGCGGTCAGGTCCCGTTTTTCGTTGATGAAGAAATCGCCTTCCAGCCTGTAGATCCTTTCGAAATGCTCATTGTGGGTATCATAGGTAACCTGGTCCTTGATATAAATAAAGATCAGAATGGATGCCGTGATCCCCACGGCAAGTCCCAGCAGGTTCAGTATAAAGAAAAATTTATCCCTGGTCGCGTAACGGAAAAGGGATAAGAAATAATTTTTAATCAACGACATGGAAGTATAGGTATATCATGAAAATTTGCATAGCATCCGTCCGGCAGACTGCTCTCAATCTTGGTGCCAAACGGATCAAAATACATACAATCAAATCTTTATTCCCCTTGGTAATTCACTGAAAATGTCCATTTTCGTATCAACAGTGTTCGAAATCGTACAGCAGTGTCCGAAACGGGGCGTGTCCGGCCGGGAGGCAACAGGGTTCAAAATATTTTGCTACTTTTACATAACTCATTTCACCGGGGGCATTATTTTTATGCGATGAGCAAGTTGATTTTCTTCATTGATGATGATAAGATCATTCTCAATCTGCTGGAGTACACCTTCCAGAGCAGGAAAGACTATCATGTGGTTACCTTTTACACCGGTGAGGATTGTCTGGCAAACCTGCACCAGGACCCCAGCCTGATCGTTCTTGATCATATACTGGCCGGCCCTGACGAAGAGAGGTTGAACGGGCTGGAAACACTGAAAGAAATCAGAAAAGTTAACCGGGAAGTCCCGGTGGTGATCCTGACCGGACAGGGCGATGACCTGCTGCTTACCGAATTCATGGAAAACGGAGCGAGCAGGTACCTGACGAAGGATGATTTTTTCATCGATTCGCTGATCGAGATCATCCAGCAGATGATCGGTTGATTCTCCCCAAGAATGAATGGCCCGGAATTGTTTTTTTATACAAGATAAATTTATACTTTTGCACACCCAATTTGAAGAACTGTGGGCAGGAGCGATTCATACGTGGTGCGGATTTCAGGACTGGGCGAAGGGGAACATGGTTTTTCATTTGACCTGGGACAGAAGTTCTTTGCTTCATTTGATGAATCCGAAATTGAACACGGGAAAGTAAATGCCCGCGTGATCCTGGAAAAGAGGCAGGGGATCATGGTACTGCATTTTCATCTGAAAGGGGATGTGGAAGTAACATGCGACCGCTGCCTGGATCTGTTCATGACAAAGGTGCAGTGTGACCAGCAGTTGATAGTAAAGCGGGGTGATATACCCGGCGAAGCGGAGGATGATGTGATTGTGATCGGAAAAGAGGATCATGAGATCGACATCCGGCAGTACCTGTATGAATTTGTGATACTGGCATTGCCCTGTAAACGGATTCATTCCCCGGATAAGCATGGATTGTCCACCTGCAATCCGGCAATGATCGAGATACTGGAGGCTCATCAGGAAAACCGCAATAACCGGCGGGAAGGGACGGACCCCAGATGGAATGCATTAAAAGAAATCACAGGAAATAATAAATAGCAATGGCACATCCAAAAAGAAAAACTTCGAAAACCAGAAGAGACAAGAGAAGGACCCATTATAAAGCCACAGAACCCACACTGTCCACCTGTGCTACAACAGGCACCGTGCATGAACGTCACCATGCCTATTATGTGGACGGGAACCTGTATTACAAGGGCAAGCTGGTCATTGATTCTGAGGCCGAACTGGGCTAAGTGCTCCGGTTACCGGTTCTAATAAAGCACTGGATCAATGAATAACATTGCGGCAGGTATCACAGGTGTCCATGGTTGGGTGCCGGAATACAGGCTCACCAACGAAGAGCTGAGCACCATGGTCGAAACCACCGATGAGTGGATCATGCAACGGATCGGGATCAGGGAAAGAAGGATCCTGAAGGAAGGGGCCACTTCGGACATGGGAGCGGCAGCGGTGAATGGATTGCTGAAAAAGACAGGAACAAAACCGGAGGAAATAGAACTTCTTATCTGTGCCACGGTCACGGCCGATTACCATTTTCCTTCCACTGCCAACCTGATCAGTGAGAAGGCTAAACTGACCAATGCCTATAGCTTCGATCTCGCAGCAGCCTGTTCGGGATTCCTGTTTGCGCTGCAGACTGGGGTGCAGTTCATCCGATCGGGAACCCACCGTAAAGTTGTGGTGGTGGGGTCCGATATGATGTCAGCCATTACCGATTACACCGACCGGACCACCTGTCCCCTGTTCGGTGATGCAGCCGGAGCTGTATTGATGGAACCTGTGGAAGAGGGCCTGGGAGTGATGGATGCAATTTTGGGCGTGGACGGCAGCGGGGTGAAGCACCTGCTTATGAAGGCAGGCGGATCGGCACGTCCGCCATCTCATGAAACAGTGGATGCCAGGGAGCATTTTGTCTACCAGGAGGGACAGGCGGTATTCAAGGTGGCTGTCTCGAAAATGGCCGATGTATCCATCGAGCTGATGAAAAAACATCGCATGGATCCCGAAGATCTGCATTGGCTGGTGCCGCACCAGGCCAATATGAGGATCATCGAGGCAGTGGCCAGACGCATGGGCGTTCCTAGAGAAAGGGTAATGGTCAATATTGAAAAATACGGCAACACAACAGCCGCCACCATTCCTTTATGTCTCTGGGAATGGGAATCAAAATTGAAAAAGGGGGATAATCTGATCCTATCCGCTTTCGGAGGAGGATTCACATGGGGATCCGTATATCTCAGGTGGGCATATGACGGGAAGAAGAATAATCATTAATTTTGAAAACAAAACAGGTTATGGCAAAGAATGATGAACCAGACAGCAACACCAAGATCAATATGATCGGGATGGGTACAACCATTGAAGGGAATCTTTCTTCAAGCGAGAATATCCGTTTTGACGGAAACCTGATCGGCAACCTGAACACAAAGGGCAAAGTGTTTGTCGGGCAGACCGGAAAAGTATCGGGCGAAATCCATTGCAGGAATTGTGAGGTGGAAGGTGTGGTGGAGGGTAGACTGGCGGTGGAAGAGTTGCTGTCACTCCGTTCGGTAGCCAAAGTATACGGAGATATTAAAACCGGCAAACTGGCCATTGAACCGGGTGCCATTTTTACCGGTAAATGTGATATGGGTGGAAAAAAAGAAGTCATCTCAGAACAAACCCCAAAACCCAAAGAAGGACAATAAGAAGCCTTCTGGTCTGAATACCTTTGCCCGTTATTCGAGCATGGGATTCCAGATGCTCGTCATCATCCTGCTGTTTTACTGGGCAGGTTCCAAGCTGGACGAGAGGGCTTCCAACGAAAAGCCCGCTTACACAGCCATTTTTACGGTCCTGGGAGTTTTCGCGGGACTCTATTTATCACTCAGGGATTTTATTCAGAAAAAAGATGATTGACCGGATCCGGTTCACATGGCAGCTTCTCGTGCTCTCCTCGGTGATGATGATCCTGGGACTGGTGATCATTTCCCAGGTGGATACCGGCCTGACTTTTCAGTCCTTCATCATCACCCTGGCCGTTTTCACAATCGTCAATATGGTCGTTTACTTTGTCATATCCACGGCAAAGGACAAAAACAGCGGGGATCAGATGGTTCGCGTACTGTTGGGTATCAGCCTTAAATTTCTTCTGTACCTCCTGTATATACTGGGATACTGGCTGGTTATAAAAAATCTGGAGATTCCATTTTTCATTGCATTTTTTGTGCTATATTTAGTCTTTACTTTTTTTCTGGCCGTTCACCTGTTTAAATTATTGAATAACAAATAATTACGCTGATTGTGATCTTGAGATTGATTGCCGCTGTAAGTATGATTACCCTCACATTCGGCACGTTTTATCCCGCCGTTGCCTTACAAGCGCAAACCATTCACCAGCAGGAAGATGTATTACAGGATCATTCCGGGGAGTTTGTGGCCAATAAATTTATCATGGAGCACATCAAGGACTCCCATGAGTGGCACATCATCACAAAAAAGGACGGCACGCACATCAGTGTGTACCTGCCGGTGATCCTTTACAGCAAACACTCCGGATTTCATTTTTTCTCCTCCAGGAAAATAGCACATGGTCACACTTACAAAGGATTCAGGATGGGACACGGGAAGGTGGAAGGGAAGAATCTGGAAGGAAAGATCGTTGAGGTGGATGAACACGGGGAAATGGTTGAAGCAGGATTGCCGTTTGATTTTTCCATCACGAAAAACGTCCTGATGATGATGTTATCGGTGGTCGTTTTGCTGTGGGTGTTCCTCTCTCTTGCCAGGTCTTATAAGCGGACCGGCATCAAAGAACCCGGGGGACTGCAGGGGTTTCTTGAACCGGTCGTGGTTTTTGTGGAGGAGGATATCGCCATCCCCAACATCGGGGAAGAGAAATACCAGAAGTACATGCCTTACCTGCTGACTGTATTTTTCTTTATTTTGCTGAATAACCTGATGGGGCTGATCCCGTTTTTCCCTTTCGGGGCCAACGTGACCGGGAACATTGCCGTTACCATGACACTGGCTGTTTTCACCTTCCTGATCACTACCTTCAGCGGTAACCGGGGTTACTGGAAACATATATTCAACACTCCGGGAGTGCCGGTATGGCTTGCACCCATTATGGTCCCCGTGGAGATCATCGGGATGTTCACCAAGCCATTTGCGCTGATGATCCGGCTTTTTGCCAACATAACGGCGGGTCACATCATTGTGTTGAGCCTGATTTCCATGATCTTTATTTTCAAATCCATCTTCATGTCGGTGCCTTCACTGGTCATGGTCACCTTCATGTACTGTATTGAGTTGCTGGTCGCCTTTCTGCAGGCGTATATTTTTACATTGTTATCAGCATTGTTTATCGGATTGGCGATGCCTGAGCATCACCATGAATAAATGGTTCATTTTAATATTTACAGATTATGACAGGAACATTAGCAGCATTCGGGGCAGGACTTGCAGTAATCGGAGCCGGAATTGGAATCGGCTGGATCGGTGGACGGGCGATGGAAGCCATTGCACGTCAGCCTGAAGCCGGAGGTAAGATCCAGACCGCAATGATTATCTCGGCTGCTCTGATTGAAGGGGTTGCATTGTTTGCCGTCGTGGTTTCCATGATGTCAATCTAACGCAGCAAAGTAAGAAAGGCCTGTAACGGTTGGTTGCAGGTCCTTTCTAAAATCAAAAAAAAACGATTGATATGGAACTAGTATCACCGGGAATCGGACTTATATTC
>Ga0209205_1000077_pt1 | contig 19814 bp, 15 predicted proteins | sample ZodSprso05mmetaG_FD_184133 | JGI IMG/M metagenome (GOLD analysis project Ga0209205, IMG submission 184133) | Hot spring sediment microbial communities from Zodletone spring, Oklahoma to study Microbial Dark Matter (Phase II) - Zodletone Spring... ... | reverse complement strand
GGCCATGGCCTTTGACTATTTTTCCAGGCAGAAGGCGGAGATGGCTGTTATAGAGACCGGACTGGGAGGCAGGCTGGACTCCACCAACATCATCACACCCGTCCTCTCGGTTATCACCAATGTCTCCATGGACCATACCGAATTCCTGGGAAACGATCTTGATTCCATCGCCCGGGAGAAAGGCGGGATCATCAAGGAGGGGATCCCGGTGGTGGTGGGGAAGGCCGATCCTCCCCCGGAGGCACTCTTCCGGACCATGGCCGCAGAGAAAAAGGCGGAGATCACCTTTGCCCCCCGCGTGTTCTCGCCTTCCTTTCACACATTGACCCCGGAAGGGAAACTCATGCTCAGGTACACCCATACCGAAACCGGACTGCCCGGAACGGTGGTGTGCGACCTGGCGGGGGATTACCAGCATGAGAACCTGATGACCACGCTGACCGTGCTCATGAAGCTCCGGGAACTGGGCTCCGGGATCCCGGAGGAGGCTGTTAAAAGAGGACTTTCCTCCGTATCCGTGAATACCGGACTGCTGGGAAGGTGGCAGACGGTGGGGCACAATCCGAGGAGCATCTGTGATGTGGCCCACAACCAGGCAGGGATCGCCAGTGTGATGCAGCAGTTGATGCAACTTCCCCGGAAAACCCTGCACATGGTCTTCGGCCTGGTCCGGGAGAAAAACCTTTCCGAAATCCTGCCGCTGCTGCCTGCGGAAGCCATATACTACTTCACGCCCAGCAGTGTGCCCAGGAGCATGGATGCCACCTTCCTGATGCGTGAGGCAGGGAAGCGGGGACTGAAAGGGAAGGTGTTCAGGTCTGTGGAGGCGGCCTACCGCATGGCCCGGAAACAGGCGGCAGAAGAGGATCTGATCTTCACCGGGGGCAGCACATTCGTGGTGGCTGACCTGCTGAAATCCCTCGGATCCCAATAATTTATTTACTTTACAGGATCAAAAAAGAATCCATGCCATACAAGGATATCTGTTTCGCAACCGTGGAGGTGGTCCGGAAGGCCGCCGCATACATCAGGGACCGGCACCTGAACAGGAGGAATCTGAACATCAAGGCCAAGGGCCGCCAGAATTTTGTGACCAAAGTGGACACCGAGGCCGAGCAGATCCTTGTAAAGGGACTTTCCAAAGTGCTTCCCGAGGCGGGATTCATCACCGAAGAGGGCACCAACAAGAAGAAAGGAGAGACCTACCACTGGATCATCGACCCGGTGGACGGCACCACCAATTTCATTCACGGGGTTTTCCCGTTTGCCATCAGTGTGGGTCTCCTCAAACAGGATGAAGTGGTGGCCGGGGTCATCTACGAATTCGGGCTGGATGAATATTTTTACACCTGGAAGGGTGGCGGAGCCTGGCTGAACTGCGACCCGATCCGGGTCAGCGCCGTTCCGCGCGTCAAAGATGCGCTGATCGCAACAGGTTTTCCCTATACCGATTTCAGCTACATGGAACAGTTCATGGAGAGCCTGGATCATTTCATGAGGCATTCCAACGGACTCAGGAGACTGGGGTCCGCAGCCACCGACATCGCCTACGTGGCCTGCGGCAGGTACGATGCATTCTATGAATACGGCCTCAATCCCTGGGATATCGCCGCCGGGATCCTGATGGTGGAGGAGGCCGGCGGAAGGGTATCCGATTTCAGGGGAAATGCGGATGCGCTGCACCGGGGACAGATCATCTGCTCCAACGGGTTGATTTTCGATGAGTTCCTGGACACCGTCAGGAAAATCATGGTGCACCGATGAAGCGGGTTTCCATCGTCATCCTCAACTGGAACGGGAAGGCATTCCTGGAGCAGTTCCTGCCCGTACTGATCAAGTATTCCGCACTGCCCGGTGTGGAGATCGTGATCGCGGACAATGCCTCCACGGACGGCTCGGTCGCTTTTCTGGAAACCAGTTACCCCGGGATCAGGCTGATCAGACTGGAGCAGAACTTCGGGTTCAGCGGCGGATACAACCGCGCCCTCGCCCGGCTGGATTCAAAGTATTTCCTGCTGCTCAATTCGGACATCGAGGTAACGGAGCGATGGCTTGAACCGCTGCTGGAACTCATGGAGCAGGATGAACTGGCGGCGGTGTGCACCCCCAGGATCAGGGATTACCACCGGCGGGACCATTTCGAGTACGCGGGGGCCGCAGGGGGATATATCGACCGGTACGGTTATCCCTTCTGCAGGGGACGCATCTTCGATCATGTGGAAGCGGACAGAGGACAGTACGACCGGGTCGCGGAGGTCTTCTGGGCCAGCGGCGCCTGTCTGCTGGTGCGCGCTGCCCTTTTCAGGGAGGCGGGGGGACTGGACGAACGATTTTTTGCACACATGGAGGAGATCGATCTCTGCTGGAGGCTGCAAAGAATGGGGTACCGGGTTTTCTGCGAGCCCGGCTCCACCGTGTACCATGTGGGAGGCGGAACCCTGCCCAGGGGAAATCCCCTGAAAACCTTCCTCAATTTCCGAAACAACCTGCTCCTGCTTTATAAGAACCTCCCCTCCCGGCAACGGAGGAAAACAATCCCGGTGAGGATGCTGCTGGATACCCTCTCCGCCCTCAGGTTCATCTGGCAGCGGTCGCCGGCGGACTTCCTCTCGGTGATCCGTGCACACCGTGCATACCGCGGGCTCCGCAAATATTACAGAAATAACCTGGTAGCGAACAATGTGAACAGGGAAAGTGTTAACTTTGCATATATATATCCGGGGAGTATCGTTGTTGAATTCTTTCTGAAAGGAAAAAAGCGGTTTGCGCAACTCGAAGGGAAATTCAGGAAAGCGGTGACGGATGATTGATGAACTCTGAGGGTACCTTAAGGAAAGAAAAAGATGAAAACCAGGGATGTAACACATTATGAGGAGATACGGAACCTTCCCCTCCTTTTAAAAATCAACAGCCAGAAATACGGGACAAAAACCGCTCTTGCCCAGGCGGGAGGGATCTCGTACAGCTATGAGGAGCTGGACCTGGTGTGCAGGCACGTGGCCACCATGCTTCACAGCGCGGGTCTCGGGAAAGCCGACCGGGCAGCCATTTTGGGCGAGAACAGTCCCCACTGGGGAGTCGCCTATTTCAGCATCCTGGTCACCGGCGGCGTGACCGTACCCATTCTGCCCGATTTCAGGGGCCCCGATGTGTATGCCATCCTGGAACATGCCGGGGCAAAGGTCCTGTTCGTGTCGGATAAGATGATGTCGCGGCTGGAAAGCGGAATGCCCCCGTCGGTGGAGATGGTGATCCGGCTGGATGATTTCAGTGTCTTCCCCGTGAAGAAGGGAAAGATCCTTGCGGAGGGAAAGAAAACTCCGCAAAAAGAGAGCGCTCTGAAGAAACTGAAAGTGGCTACCGGACAGCCACCCGCACCGGGTTCATTCTACGGTGCCGGTCCGGATGAACTTGCCTCCATTATTTACACCTCAGGGACCACCGGACGCTCCAAAGGGGTGATGCTCTCCCACCACAACATCATTACCAATGCCAAGCAGGCCAGGGGAATCCATGAAGTCACCGAAGAGGATGTATTCCTCTCCATCCTGCCCCTGGCCCATACCTATGAATGCACCATCGGAATGGTGGTCCCCCTGCTCAACGGTGCCACAGTCCACTACATGGACGGTCTGCCCACAGCCTCCACCCTGGCGCCATTGCTGAAAACGCTGGCTCCCACCACCATGCTGACCGTCCCCCTGATCATTGAAAAAATTTACCGCACCAAAATCCGCCCCGCCCTGTACAAGTCCCCCGTAACAAGCCTGCTGATGAAAGCCGGGGTAACGCGGAGACTGCTCTCCAGGGCTGCGGTGCGCAAACTCATGAAATTCTTTGGCGGCCGGATCCGGTTCTTCGGTGTGGGAGGCGCTCCCCTGGCACCCGATGTGGAAAAATTCCTCATCGAAGGGGGTTTTCCCTATGCCATCGGGTACGGACTGACCGAAACCTCTCCCCTGCTGGCTGGATTCGGGCCTTTGAGCCCGGTGTTCAGGTCGGTTGGCAAACCGCTGAGCGACCTCACCCTGAAGATCCACAATCCCGATCCGGTCACCCGTGAAGGAGAGATCGTGGTGAAGGGTCCCAACATCATGAAAGGGTATTACAGGGATGAAGAAAAAACCGCAGAGGTATTCACCGAGGACGGGTTCTTCCGGACGGGCGACCTGGGGCATATGGACCGGAAGGGAATTCTTTACATCCGGGGCCGTTCGAAGAACATGATCCTGGGCCCCAACGGTGAGAACATCTATCCGGAGGAGATCGAAGCGGTGATCAACAGCAAGGAGTATGTGAATGAATCGCTGGTCATGCAGTACGGGGATAAACTGGTGGCCAGGGTCCACCTCAACCTGGAACTGCTGGAAGAGCACTTTCAGCACCTGAAAGAGAATGCGGCGGATTTTCAGCAGCAGCTCAATCACAGGGCGGAAGAGTCCAGGTCAATGCGCATGTGGCACGGAATTCCCGGCTGCAGCGGATGATCCTCCAGGCCCAACCCTTCGAGAAGACCCCCACCCAGAAGATCAAGCGGTTCCTCTACAGCGGTCAGGTAAACGGGCTGCAGTAAGCCGGCACAGGACAGGCAACCCGGGGCAGGACAGGCAACCGGGCCTTCCTTCAGTCTGTCAGGAGGGGGACCAGCCTTTCAAGTTCCATGATACGGCTTCCCTTGACCAGCACATGGTATCCTTCCGGCATTTCATTCTTCAGCCACCGCTCCAGATCTGCGATATCCCTGAATGTCAGGGCCCCGGAAGCAGGATCACACACCTCCGGGAAGTGTTTTCCCACCAGGAGGATCCGTTCAATGGAGCGGGTACCCAGCCATTGCAGCAGATCACGGTGTTCCCGCTCCGAAGCATCCCCCATCTCAGCCATGTCACCCAGGATGAGCATGACGGGCGACGAAGCATATTCCAGCAGTCCCCCGATGGCTTCCCGCATGCTGGTGGGATTGGCGTTGTACGCATCCAGGGTGACCCGGTTCCGTTTTCCCGCAATGAACTGGGACCTGAAATTCTCGGGCCTGTAGTCAGCAATGGCATCCCGGACCATTTCTGCCGGGATGCCGAAATGATAACCCACGGAGACTGCGAACAGGATGTTCTGCAGGTTATAGCCGCCCACCAGGCCGGTGGTCACCCGGAACCATGCATCTCCCATTTTCACCTCCACCTCCAGGAAGGGCCGCTGCGTCACCACACGGCATGCCACGGGCAGGGTCCCGTGCGGACCGGTCACGATTTGTTCCACTCCCGTCTCCCCGGCTTTTTTCATCAATACCGGATCGGATCCGTCCACAATGGCCTTCCCGCCGGTGGCAGCCAGGTATTCGTACAGCTCGCCCTTGGCGCGGAGCACGCCTTCCGGGGAACCGAATCCCTCCAGGTGGGCTTTACCCACATTGGTGACCAGTCCCATCCCGGGCTCAGCGATCTCCGCCAGGGCTTTGATCTCACCGGTGTGGTTCGCACCCATCTCGATCACCGCCATCTGCTGGTCCGCCAGCTCAAGCAGGGTAAGCGGTACCCCGATGTGGTTGTTCAGGTTTCCGCGGGTGGAAAGCACAGGGATTTTTTTGGAAAGAATGGCTGCGATCAGCTCTTTGGTGGTGGTTTTCCCGTTGCTCCCGGTGATGGCCAGCACCCGTGGTGATTTCACCCTGCGGTGATGCCTGGCCAGCTGTTGCAGCAGGGCAAGGGGTGAACCGGTATACACCACCCTGTCGTGCTGCGGCAGATCGTTCCTGTCGGTGACCGCCAGCCTGCACCCTTTCTGCAGCGCCTCTTCCACATAGACATTCCCGTCGAACCGCTCGCCCCTGATGGCGAAAAACAACCTGCCGCCGATCGCCTTCCGGGTATCGGTGCAGATACCGGCCGATTGCAGGAATTCACTGTACAACTCCTCGACGGTCATTTCCCTGGACATGTCAGGTCCCAACATGGTAATCCATTGAGCTTTTTAAAAAAAGAGGCTGTCTCAAAAGGCTTGTCTTGGATTGGACAGCTAACCTTTTGAGACAGCCTCTTTTATATTTTAATATGGATAACCAACCTGTCCGGAACCCTTACAGTCCCGTGGGGGTTCCCATGCGCGACATGGCACAGCGGAATCCCAGGTCATCACGCGACTCGGTCTCCAGCAGGTACCGGCGCTCTCCGGGGCTCAGCCAGTAGGCCCTGTCCTTCCAGGAACCGCCTTTGTAAACGCGGACCTGGTCATTGATCAGTGAAACCCTTTCATTCTCATTGTTCAGATACATGCTCCCCGAACCTTCGTAACGGCCCGCTTCTGCCCTTTCTCCTTCCTCGAAGACCGATTCAATATCCCCGTCCCTGTAATTCCTGTAATCCGATTTCCGGTAGTTGAACCTTCCCTCTGCATCGGCCTCGTCGATGGGAACCCTGCGCAGACGGCCCAGGCTGTCGATCACCGGGTTTCCGTTCGCATCCAGGTAAAGTTTGTCAAACTGGTTGCCGCGGAACGGACGGAAATCCGAAACATCCATGTGGGAGAGTGGACGGTACACATCCTGCACCCATTCGTTTACGTTACCGGCCATGCAATAGAGCCCGTAATCGTTGGGCCAGTATGATTTCACAGGAACGGTGATGGAACCCGCGTCATTCAGGCTTCCTGCCACACCCATCATATCGCCCCGGCCCCTGATGAAGTTGGCCATCATTTCACCCATGTTCCTGGGGTTGTCATTCCTCACATTGTGACCGTTCCAGGGGAAGGTTTTCCTTTCCCAGACCAGTTCATCGATGGTATTCCCGATCAGCCCCAGGGCCGCAAATTCCCATTCGGCCTCGGTGGGGAGCCTGTATTTGGGCAACAGGTAGCCGTCCTCCATGTTGATCAGCCTGGACTCCACGTTGGGGTTCAGGCTCGGGATGGGGTCTACGATATTGGGTGTGTAGATCCCGTAAATATAGGCCTCCGTGTTGAAGTTCCTTTCATCCTGCTGATCGGTTGACAACTCTATGTGCCCGATATCCACCAGGATCCGCTCATTCACCCTATCGGTCCGCCACAGACAGTAGTCATTGGCCTGCAGCCAGTTCACGCCAACCACCGGATACTCGTTGAAGGAGGGGTGTCTGAAATAATACTCCACGTATGGCTCATTGTAAGCCATGGGATCCCGCCATACCAGGGTGTCGGGAAGGGCTGCCCTGACCACCTGGGGATTGTTCATCCCGAAGACACGGTTCAGCCAGTGGATGTATTCCCGGTAGTCCACATTCCGGATCTCGGTGATATCCATGTAGAAGGAACTGACAGTCACCCTGCGGGGCACGTTGTCCCATTCATACATGACGTCATCCTGCACCCGCCCCATGGTAAACGTACCACCTTCAATCAATGTAAGTCCGGGCCCGGTTTCCTGCTCTGCCGCTGTCCGGACTTCAAATCCGCCGGTTTCGGGATCATTGTAAGCCCATCCCGTGGTGGTCGACACCTTTCCGGAAGAGGTAACATCTTTATTGCCACATCCCCACACGACCATTACCGCAAGCAAAACCGGGGTCAGTCTTATGATCATTTTCATCCGTATAAGTTTTTTAATTTGAATTTACAATTGAATGTGCTTTCACGGCATTAACGGTTTGATAATCTTTACCAACGATGGCTAATATAACAAATCTTCTCACAAACTTAACTAAATTTTAGGACATTTTATTGCCCTGCGTTTCGTTGATTTATAAAGGTTTTCAAAAATTATCACCAACGATATTTCATGCGCCCCCATGCTCGGGATGTGCAGGTCGGGTGGGGATAATTTGGCGTCGTAACTGTACCGGAACCGGAACTGGTCGCTTCCGTAACCCGCCGAGAAGATCAATGTCCCGTAGGAAAAAAACAGATCCTGCCTGAACCACACCCCGCCGATGATACTTTTAAAGAGCAACTCCAGGCCGTAATTCACCTGTTGATAAATATCCTGCTGCATGAATATCACGTGGGGTGAGAGCTGGAGCACCTCCGTACCCAGCCTCCTCTCGTAAATGGGGATCATGGCTCCCGCGTGCGCCGTATATTTCCGGGAGATCCGCGTGTTGGGGTCTTCAGAAGGGGACGCATAGGGCTGCAGCAGGTGGTGGACCGCAAAGCCCCCGAAAAAATTCCTGTAGAAGCCGGCGGCTCCCACCGAAAAATCAGGGAATACCTTGGAATACCCGTTCAGGGTGGCGGAAGCTACACCCGCCAGTTCATCCGGCAGCACCAGTCCCTCGGTATTGAGACTGCGCTGTCCCATGGAGGCCTGGAACCCGCCGGTCACCGTCAGCTCCCGGGTCACTTTCAGATGGTAGGCATAGACCGCATCCACCGAGATGGTATTGAAGATACCCCCGCCCAGCCGGTCGTTCATCACATGTACCCCGATCCCCCCCTGCAGCGGGTCCAGGTATTGTTCGTAGGACGCATGGAATGTGGCATAGGGGTCCGTGGCGCCCGGCCACTGGTTGCGGTAACCCAGATACACCTTGACAGGTCCTTCCACGCCCGCCATGGCGGGGTTCATATAGAGCGGGTTGGCATAGAACTGCGAAAAGGCCGCATCTTGACACGCACCCGGCCCGGCAGCCAGCAGCATTGCCCCGGCCACAAACCCCATCATATATGATCTTACAGACTTGATGACTTTCAACTTTAGACTTTACGACTTTCGACTAACCTACAACAAACCCCTGCCAGAGGCGTTATAGTATCAACGGTAAAACCTGTCATAAAATATATATTTTTGTTGCCTTATACGTTTTTCGCATGAAGCAGCTGTTCATCACGGTTTTCCTGACGCTCTCCCTGGTCCTGCAGGCACAGGTTGAAACCATTGAGATACAATGGGATGATAGCCGTGACCTGCCCTCCTTTCCTCATGCTTTATACGAAGACGGGGACAATACGTTACCTTATTTTACCAGAAAATTGCCCTGGGATGCTGACGGGATGCTGCCCGTGGTGCACCTGGTGGTGAATGAGACCGAACCGCTGGCCCCCGGGGTATCGGACAGGGTGCCCGTCTCCCATGTGAAACAATCGCCACTGCTGGAGTATGCGCTGGTCAGGGAGGCAAAGGTACCCTATCTGACCATCCGGGTGCTTCCGTTTGTGAAGACCGGAACGGGCAAACTGGAGCGGGTCTCTTCCTTCCAGATCCGGGTGGAACGGGAAGCGCCCATGGCAGCGCTGAAAAGCACGATGAAAGGGGAATGGGCAACCTCATCCGTGCTTGCTTCAGGCAGCTGGTTCATGGTTTCCGTGGAGAAAAGCGGGATCCACAGGCTGACCTACGAACAGCTGCAGGCCATCGGACTGCATAATCCGGTCAATACACGCATCTACGGTACGGGGGCCCGGCAGCTTCCCGAAAATTTCTCCGCCGGGTATACGGATGACCTCCGGCCGGTGCCGGTGCACATGCACAAAGGGGGCGACGGAGTGTTCGGTCCGGGCGATTACCTGCTGTTCTATGCACAGGGTCCCGTCAGCTGGCAGTACAGGGCGGAGGAGCATATGTTTGTCCACCAGCTGCACGATTACACCCTGAAGGGGTACTACTTTCTCACGGACGACCATGGCACCGCGGTGACTCCCGAAGAACAGCCGCTCAGCTCCGGGACCGCAACCCATACCATCACATCCTATGATTACCGGGTTCATTTCGAAGAGGAGATTTTCAACCTGATCAACTCGGGGAGGGAGTGGTACGGGGACTATTTCGACGTGAACCTGGAGAATAATTACCCGTTTTCCATCCCCGCGCGGGAAAGCGGGGCGGATGCCAGGGTCCGGGTCACGGTGGCAGCCCGCTCCAACCAGGTTACCTCTTTCACCGTGAAAGCCAATGGCACCACGCTGGGCAGTCTGGAACTGACAACTACCGACCTGAGCAACTATACGGCCACCTATGCCCATGAACGGACCGGGATCTTCAGTTTCCAGCCCGGGCAGGACAACCTGACGGTCACACTCCGGTACAACCGGCCCAATACCAACTCGGAAGGCTGGCTCAACTCCATCACCCTCAACGCCCGGAGCAGACTGAGCATGAGCGGCGATGAGCTGCCTTTCAGGGATTCCGGGAGTGCGGGCACCGGCAATGTGGGTGCATTCAGGGTAGAGAACTGCAGCGCGGGCACCCTGATCTGGGAGATCACCGATCCCTCCCAACCCCTGAACGTCTCCTTTGACCTTTCCGGCTCCACCGCCCGGTTCACCCTGGAAACCGATGAGATCCGGGAATTCATCGCCTTTAACACGGGGGGACAGTTCCCTTCACCGGCGTTTGACAAGGAAGGGGGCGGGACGGTGAATAACCAGAATCTGCATGGACTGGGGCAACCCGATATGGTCATCATCACCCCGGAAGAGTTCCTGGAGGCAGCAGGAAAGCTGGCCGCACACCGCGAAACCGTCGACGGACTGGAAGTGGAGGTGGTCCTGCAGCAGCAGGTGTTCAATGAGTTCTCCTCGGGAGCGCCCGATGCAACAGCCATCCGCAACTTCATGAAAATGTTTTACGACCGGGCCGGCGGATCGGACGAGGTCTGCCACTACCTGCTGCTGTTCGGGGACGGGTCATACGACAATCGGAACCATACCGACAACAATCCCAACCGGATCCTCACCTACCAGAGTGAAAACTCGCTCTCTCCCACCCGCTCGTATGTGTCCGACGACTTTTTCGGACTGCTGGATACCGACGAATCCATGAGCAGCGGTCTGCTCGACATGGGAATCGGGCGATTGCCGGCATCCACACCGGAAGAGGCCAGCAACCTGGTGAACAAGATCATCTCTTACAGCGAGGCGGCCAGCCAGGGGAACTGGCGGAATCAGCTCTGCTTCATCGGCGATGATGAGGACGCCAACATCCACATGCGCCAGGCCGATCAGCTGTCTTCCTATGTGCAGGCCAGGCATCCCGCCTACAACATCAACAAGATCTACCTGGACGCCTACCAGCAGGTGAAGACGGCCACCGGGTTCCTCTATCCGGAGGTCTCCCGCGCCATCAACAATCAGGTGAACAGGGGTGCGCTGATCGTGAATTATACCGGTCATGGCGGACCCGGGGGACTGGCCCATGAGCATGTGCTTCAAATGGGCCATATCAAGGATTGGACCAACCGCAGGATGCTGCCACTGTTCATGACCGCCACCTGTGAATTCAGCCGGTACGACGAGTATAACCAAAAAGAAGACCAGGAGATCACCTCCGCCGGCGAGGAGGTCCTGCTCAACCCGGACGGAGGGGGGATCGCCCTTTTCACCACCACCAGGCTGGTCTACTCCGGGCCCAACCACATCCTGAACGAGAAGTTCTACGAGATCGTGTTCGAAAAGGATGAAAACCAGGAGAATTACAGACTGGGGGATATCATTGCCTACAGCAAGAACAATACGGGTGCCGGGATCAACAAGCTGAACTTCACCCTGATGGGGGATCCCTCCCTGAGACTGGCCTACCCGCAGCACCGGGTGGTAACCGACTCCGTGAACGGGAACCACATTTCGATGCTTTCAGATACCCTGGCGGCTTTTCAATGGGTAACCGTCTCCGGGCATGTGGAGACCCAGGACGGATCGGCCATGGAAGATTTTAACGGCACGGTCTACCCCATGGTGTTCGACAAAGAAAGACTTGTGGAAACCCTTTCCAACGATGATGATCCTGTCTGGAGCTTCAAAACAAGGAACAGTGTCCTTTACAGCGGCAAGGCGGATGTATCCGGGGGAAATTTCTCTTTCGGGTTCTTCGTGCCCAAGGATATCAATTATGCCATCGGGAACGGCAAGATCAGCTATTACGGTCACAATGCCATGGTGGACGCCCACGGTTACACCGGGGATTTCCTGGTGGGGGGGATCGGCAAGGAAAACGCAGCGGATGACAATCCCCCGCAGATCACCCTCTTCATGAACGATACTTTCTTTGTGTCCGGGGGTATCACGGATCCCGATCCCGTTTTGCTGGTGCAGGTAACCGACAACTACGGGATCAACACCACGGGAAACGGCATCGGGCATGATGCCACAGCCACCATGGATGGGGACCGGGTGAACGCAATCGTGCTCAATGATTTTTACCAGGCCAATGTGAACAGCTACAATTCGGGGACCATCCGCTATCCTTATTACGACCTGGAGCACGGGCGTCATGAAGTGACCGTGAAGGTATGGGACATCCACAACAATTCGTCCGAGTCGGACCTGGAATTCGTGGTTGTGGGATCCGAGCAGATGCTGCTGGAGCAGATCTACACCTATCCGAACCCTTTCATTGACGAGACCTGGTTCAACATCGAACACAACCGGCCCGACACCGAACTCCAGATGGTGCTGACCATCTACAACCTGTCAGGCGAGATGGTCAGGATCTTCGATACCCGGCTCTTCTCCCCCGGGTACAGACTGGAACCGTTCCGGTGGGACGGCACCACCGCGGGCGGGGAGAAACTGGGCGGAGGGATCTATCTGTACCGCGTCACCCTCTCCGGAGCCGACGGTGAAGTGGCTGCCGGAAACGGAAAACTGGTCATCGCCAGATAAATCTTCCCCGGAGTGTACGCATGCTCATACTAAAACCGTTCTTATTACGTACTTTATATGTGCCGCGAAAGGCGCTCCGGGCGCTGAAAAAGTGCCCGTGATGGCGCCGTTCTGCTGAAATCGTGTTATATTTGAGGACCAAAATCGAACATATGTCAAAAGGATTCAGACAGGGGATGATCGCCTTGATTGCCGGATCATTGCTGGGAACCGGGGTTTCGCTCCAGGGACAGATCAGCTCGGGTGAGCTGGGAGGGGCCGAACTCAATGCCATTCAGACTTCCGTGCCTTTCCTGACCATCGCTCCGGATTCCAGGGCGGGCGCAATGGGTGATGTGGGGGCCGCCACCACGCCCGATGTGAATTCCCAGCACTGGAACATCGCCAAATACGCATTCATTGACAGCAAGGGGGGCTTTGCCATTTCCTACACCCCCTGGCTCAGGAACCTGATCCCCGATATCAACCTGGCTTACCTGACCGGGTTTTACCGTTTCGACGAACAGCAGCTGATCAGCGGATCACTGCGCTATTTCTCCCTGGGGGACATTATATTCACCGATTTTACGGGAACGGTGACAGGACAGTACAACCCCAACGAATTTGCAGTGGATGCTGGCTATTCCAGGCTCTTTACGGATCATTTCTCCGGGGGGATCGCCTTCCGGTTCATCCGGTCCGACCTTACATCGGGACAGACCACGGCCGAAGGGCAGGAAACCCGGCCCGGGATCTCCTTTGCGGCGGACCTGGGTTTCTACTACCAGGATCAGATCGATGTGGGATCCAGCGACGGAGAATGGGCGGCCGGTATCAGCCTCACCAACATGGGGACCCCCGTCTCCTACACCCTGGATGCCGAAAAAACCCCCGTTCCCACCAACATGCGACTGGGCGGCAGGTTCAGCTACAACATCGACGACTACAACACGGTTTCTTTTAATATGGATTTTAACAAACTGCTGGTCCCCACCCCTGCCGTGTGGGATACGGATTCAGCCTCGGGCGACCTGATACTGATTGCCGGGAAGGAAGATCCCGGATCGGTGGTGGTGGGCATTTTCCAGTCCTTTTACGATGCGCCCGGGGTGGAACGGGTGGACGGGACCCGGAGCGTGTTCAGGGAGGAATTCAATGAGATCGCCTACAGCGCCGGGGTGGAGTACTGGTACCGCGAACAGTTCGCCATCCGTACCGGATATTTCCACGAACATGCCAGCAAGGGGAACAGGAAGTACTTTACGGTGGGCGTGGGACTGAAGCTCAATGTGTTCGCCCTGGACTTCTCCTACCTGGTACCCACCAACGGGAACAACAGTCCCCTGGCCAACACGCTCAGGTTCACGCTGGGATTTGATTTCGAGAGCCTGAACCTATAACCTCCCATGAATTTCCGCATCGGTTTCGGATATGATGTCCACCGGCTCGAAGCGGGGATCCCCCTCTGGATCGGAGGTGTGAAAGTTCCCCACGAAAAAGGTGCGGCGGGTCATTCCGATGCGGATGTTTTGCTGCATGCCATCTGCGACGCTTTGCTGGGAGCCGCAGGGCTGGGTGACATCGGGATCCATTTCCCGGACACCGATCCCGCCTTCAGTGGAATTGCCAGCACCGTTTTGCTCCAGAAAACCTACGACCTGCTCAGGGTGCACGGGTACCGGGTGGGGAACATCGATTCCACCGTCTGCCTCCAGCGCCCGAAGATCAGTCCCCATATACCACAGATGCGCCGTCTGATCGCCTCCCACCTGGATGTAGAGGAGGATGCTGTATCGGTAAAAGCCACCACCGAGGAGAAACTGGGCTTCACCGGCCGGGAGGAAGGAATCTCCGCCCATGCCGTTGCCCTGGTCCATTCCCTGCAATAACCACACACCCCTGTAATAAAGTACAGACAACTGAAAAGCAAAAGAAACACTTGAAAAGTAAAAAGACCCTGGTGCTGGGCGCCAGTCCCAATCCCGTCAGGTTTTCAAATAAAGCAGTCAGGAGCCTCCTGCGTCATCAGTACGATGTGGTCCCGGTGGGACTCCGTCAGGGGACCATCGAAGGGAAGGAGATCCAGGTGGGAACGCCCCCTGTGGAAGGGGTGCATACGGTGTCACTCTATGTGGGTCCCTCCCGGCAAACCGCCTACTTTGATTACATCATTTCGCTGAAGCCTGCCAGGGTTATTTTCAACCCTGGCACGGTAAATCCTGCATTCATGGCACGCCTTGAGAAGGAAGGCATCCATCCGGTGAACGGCTGCATGCTGGTCATGCTGAACAAGGGGGAGTTCTGACGGAACCCTGACCGCGGAGATGCCCCTGGGTATTGTTCCCGGTTCGGTCAGAATAGTCCTTCCAAAAGATGATCATCCACCGGCTCGGGGAGGGTGACCTTCAGCCGGGGGGTCCGCTGCATCTCCCGGCGGATGGCGCTGATGGATCCTTCGTTGCGGGCCCAGCTCCTGCGGGCAATGCCGTTGTTCACATCCCAGTGCAGCATCATCTCCAGCCGCCGTTCCGCCTCCGGCGTGCCGTCGACCACCAGTCCGAATCCCCCGTTGATCACTTCTCCCCAGCCCACGCCTCCGCCGTTGTGGAGGGAAACCCAGGTGGCTCCCCGGAAGGCATCCCCGATCACATTCTGCACCGCCATGTCGGCCGTGAAACGGGAACCGTCGTAAATATTGGAGGTCTCCCGGAACGGAGAATCGGTCCCCGACACATCGTGGTGATCCCGTCCCAGCACCACGGGGGCGCTGATCCTGCCCTCCCGGATGGCCCGGTTGAAGGCCCCGGCAATGGCGATCCGCCCCTGGCAGTCAGCATACAGGATCCGCGCCTGGGAGCCCACCACCAGGTGGTGTTTGCCTGCCTCCCTGATCCAGTGGATATTGTCCTGCAGCTGTCCCCTGATCTCTTCCGGGGCATCCCGCGCGATCCGCTCCAGCTCTTCCATGGCGATGCGGTCGGTCTCTGCCAGGTCGGCCGGGTCGGAAGAAGTGCACACCCAGCGGAAAGGACCGAATCCGTAGTCGAAGAAAAGCGGTCCCATGATGGCCTGTACATAGGAAGGATACCTGTAGCCACCGTCCTCCAGGAAGATGTCCGCCCCCGCCCTGCCCGACTCCAGCAGGAAGGCATTCCCGTAATCCCAGAAATACATACCCCTTGCCGTCATCCTGTTGATGGCTTCCACCTGCCGTCGCAGGGATGCATTGACCGCCTCCCTGAATCTCTCCGGCGCTTCCGCCATCATCCGGTTGGCCTCCCCGAAGGTGAGTCCCGCCGGGTAATACCCCCCGCCGAAGGGATTGTGCAGCGAGGTCTGGTCCGACCCCAAATCCACCGCCACCTCCTTACTCACAAGGAATTCCCACAAATCCACCACATTGCCCCGGTAGGCCAGGCTCACCGCCTCCCTGTTCCTGCGTGCCTTCTCCAGCCGCTGCAGCAGTGGATCGAGCGCGTCATATGCCTCATCCACCCAGCCCTGTTCCAACCTGGTGGACAGGGCCTTGAGATTGATCTCCGCCACCACGCAGATCCCCCCGGCGATCACCGTCGCCCTGGGCTGCGCACCCGACATCCCGCCAAGCCCTGAAGTCACATACACCTTCCCGGCCAGTCCCCCCTCCCCGGTCCCCAGCATCAGTCGCCCCGCATTCATCACGGTGATCGTTGTCCCGTGTACGATTCCCTGGGGACCGATATACATGAAGGAGCCGGCGGTCATCTGTCCGTACTGGGTCACCCCCAGTGCGTTCATCCGTTCGTAATCGTCCTGGCCAGAGTAGTTGGGGACCACCATGCCGTTGGTCACCACCACCCTGGGCGCATCGGGATGAGAAGGGAACAGTCCCAGCGGATGGCCAGAATAAAGCACCAGGGTCTGTTCATCGGTCATCTCCGCCAGGTATTTCATGCTCAGCCTGTACTGCGCCCAGTTCTGGAACACCGCCCCGTTGCCCCCGTAGGTGATCAGCTCATCGGGATGCTGGGCCACGGCATGGTCCAGGTTGTTGGAGAGCATCAGCATGATGGCTGCCGCGTGGCGGGACCGGTGCGGAAAGGCGTCAATGCTGCGTGCCGTGATCCTGTAGTCCGGTTTGTACCGGTACATGTAGATCCTTCCGAAACGCTTCAGCTCTTCGGCCAGCTCCCCGGCCATCACGGGATGGTGCCTGCGGGGAATATACCGCAGGGCGTTCCTGACAGCCAGTATTTTCTCCTCCGCTGTGAGCAGGTCCTTTCGCCTGGGTGCATGGTTCAGTGAGGGATCGTAAGGTTTGGGGGCCGGAAGGTCTTCGGGGATCCCTTCCAGGACGGCCGCCCTGAAATCATCCTGTTTCATTTGCTTAAGATTTTCAATGATCATACTTTGAGAACGAATGGAACCAGTTACCCGCAGCTTTCAGCTGCTCATGAGCCCGTAAATCCGTTAATCGCTTCGCCCTGCATAAAATTAAGATAATTAAGCTGTGGTGCCGGATCGCCTGCATGGGTTTTATAACACATCGCATCCGGCTGCGGATTTTGGACCCGCCACAAAATTGCTTTTGATACACTTTCCGTTGTGGGCTGGTAACGATATCTCAGGATTAGACATTTTTTATCCGCCTATTAACTTTTTTGATGTTGTTTTGGATATAAAATGTCTATGGACGGATATTTTTTATCCGGTAAAGCACCAAATATGTATAACAACCGGATAATTTATATCCGAGGCTGCGGTTTCGGCGAAGCGGAATCGATACGGTCCAGGCGAAGCGGAATCGATATGGTTTCGGCGAATCGGAATCGATACGGTTTCGGTAAAGCGGGATCGCTGGCGGTTTCGGCAAAAATTTCGGGGTAAGTCCGGGCTGGGGTCTGTAAGACGGACCAAACCCTCCCGCTCAGCCATCTGCTCCGGGACTGCCCGGGAACGGATCAGGGTCTCAGGGCAGGTAACAGGTGTCGCTTTCGCCGAACCACCGCTTCCTGTTCCTGGCCACCAGGTCATACACCCAATCCCTCACCGGGGCGGGTACCAGGAAAAAGACAGAGAGCAGGGGCCAGGGAAAGCGCAGCCGGGTGGAGATGCGAAGGACCGCCGTGGAGCGGAAGTAGGCCGAGTGGCCGGTTACCAGCACCACACTGTCCATCCCTTTGATGTCCCGGGATGGATCCGACAGTGTCTCCAGCAAAAAGCGGGCCCGGTCGTCCTGCAGGGGAATGTAGGTGAACTGTTTCTTCCGGTCGTTCCGGACGACCCAGCGGACCGAGCGGCCGCAAAGGTTGCAGTACCCGTCATACAATATGGTCCAGGTGTCACGCATGAAAATATAACAGGGTATGGCTGGAAATTGTTCCGGGAGGGTGGGTCGCTGATCGAATTTTTACCGATATTTTGCCGTTCATTGATCATGAGGTATATCTTTTCTTAATTTTGGGGACAAATTGCCTATTCCATTCATATAAAACAGTACAGAAATGAACAAGAAAATCAGCACCTGGATCATCGTCATAGCTGCCCTGCTTGTGGTGATCCTCTGGGGTGTCCGCAGGTACAACAACTTTGTGACCCTGGAAGAGGGTGTCTCGGGCCAGTGGGCCAACGTGGAAAATTCATACCAGCGGCGGGCCGACCTGATCCCCAACCTGGTCAACACCGTAAAGGGCTACGCCGATTTCGAGCAGGAGACCCTCACCCAGGTGATCGAGGCCAGGGCGAAAGCGACCAGCATCAACGTGGATCCCGCTTCGCTGACCCCCGAAAACATCGCCGCCTTCCAGGAGGCGCAGGAAGGATTGAGCTCAGCCCTTTCCAGGCTGCTTGTCACCATCGAACGCTATCCCGACCTGAAAGCCAACCAGAATTTCCTGGAGCTGCAGGCACAGCTGGAAGGCACCGAGAACAGGATTGCCGTGGAGCGGAGAAAATTCAACGATCTGGTCAGGGATTTCAACACGTCCATACGGAAATTCCCGAATAATCTCATCGCGAACATGACCGGAATGGACCAGAAAGGTTACTTTGAAGCGGTGGAGGGATCCGATGTGGTTCCCACAGTGGAATTTTAAACAACTTTTTTACCCATGTTAGCCATCAACTTCTTCACAAATGAGGAAAAAAAACTGATCACATCGGCCATCCTGGAGGCGGAAAAGAACACTTCGGGGGAGATCAGGGTGCATGTGAGCAACCAGTGCAACGAAGATGTGAAGGACTGCGCCGCATGGTGGTTCGCCAAACTGAAAATGCACAAAACAAAACTGCGCAACGGTGTGCTTTTCTATATTGCGGTGAAGGACCGGAAGTTTGCCATCCTGGGGGACAAAGGGATCAATGCCGTGACGGAGGATGATTTCTGGGACCGGATCAGGGATACGGTGCTGGAGGAATTTAAACAGGAGAACTTCGCCGGAGGCATTCACAGTGGGATCCTGATGGCCGGCGAACAACTCAAAAGGCATTTCCCTTACGAGAAAGGGGATGTGAATGAGCTGCCCAACGAAATTTCATTTGGAGAAAAATCATGATGAAGCCGCGAACACTTTGGATCACGGGAATACTGGTGCTGATGACCGTATGGCTTTGCGCGCAGGAAAATCTGCCCGTCCCTTCCAGTCCGGGTTCGTGGGTCAATGACTACGCGAATGTGTTCAGCGCCCAGGAGACCGCACAGCTGGAACAGAAGTTGAGCGTACTGGAATACAGGACCTCCACCCAGATCTTTGTGGTGACCATCGACGACAATCAGGGATACCCGGCCTCCATGCTGGCTCCCATGATCGGAGAAGCATGGAAGGTGGGCCAGGCTGAATCGGATAACGGCGCCCTCATCCTGGTTGATATGGAAGACAGGGATGTGTTTATTTCCACCGGGTACGGACTGGAAGAGTTCATCCCCGATGCCATCGCCAAACGGATCGTGGAGAACGAGATCATCCCCGGGTTCAAACAGGGTAATTATTACCAGGGGATTGATGCGGCCGTCAATGTGATGACCGACCTGCTGGATGGCAAGTTCACATCCGATGAGTACCTGGCGCAGAACAGCTCCGGGGCCGGATCCGCCATCGGGGGACTCATTTTCATGATCATCCTGTTCTCCATCATTTTCGGTGCACGCCGAAGAAATGTGGGAATGGGCCGCAGCAATCTTCCCCTCTGGCTCGCCCTGGCGATGCTTTCGGGGAACCGTTCCTCCGGCAGCTGGGGAAGCTTTTCCTCAGGTAGCGGGGGATTCAGAGGAGGCGGGGGATTCGGAG
>Ga0209205_1000076_pt1 | contig 20034 bp, 13 predicted proteins | sample ZodSprso05mmetaG_FD_184133 | JGI IMG/M metagenome (GOLD analysis project Ga0209205, IMG submission 184133) | Hot spring sediment microbial communities from Zodletone spring, Oklahoma to study Microbial Dark Matter (Phase II) - Zodletone Spring... ... | reverse complement strand
GTTCTATTTTTAATCCTTAAATATATGCCATAATGGGGAAAATCTTCCCTGTTTCAAATGTATTTAATGGATGCCAGTACCCGGTTCTGCATTTTATTCAATAAGTCCGGTATATTGATTCTCCCCGCAGCAGAACTTCGGGGAACCTTTAGCTTGGCGCAACGCTCGCGCAATTCAATCGGGGATTCCCGGTGCCGCCCCTCCCAATAAAATATCATACCAATCAGGAAAAATACAGGACCTGTGGCGATCCGGATTCTGCTACATTTGCTCATAAGAAAATTGGCATAATGATACGACCAGGCATAATGCGTACTCCGTCAGATATCCATTCAAAGGTCTGCCTCATGATCCGGGAAATATGCATCTCCCCCGTTGCCGCATGGGTCCTGATGGGTATCATGGTATTTCCGCTGCTGACAGGCTGCAACCGGGAGAAAAGCAGGTGGCGGTTGAACTCCCCCGGCAATCTGATCCGTGTGGAACTGATCAGAAAGGACCTGCAGCCATCCGGACAACTGTATTACTCGGTGTATGTCAACCGGGGCGATTCAGTCGTGCAGCTCCTGGACCCCTCGCCACTGGGGATTGTACGGGAGGACGGAAGGTATATCGAATCCCTGGAACCGGTGTCAGCAAAGATGCGTGAGGACGTGTCCGAAGAATACACCCTTGTTTCCGGCAAAAAACTGGCATGCCGGAGCATGTACAATGAAATGGAACTCTGCTTTAAGAACCCTGAAGACCAGCAGGTATGCATCATATTCAGGGCTTATGACAACGGGATTGCCTTTCGCTATGCATTTCCGGGGAACAGCAACCAGAATTTCCGGATCACCCGGGAAGTGACCGGGTTTGATTTCGGGGAGGGGAGTTTCTGGGGACATCCCTACGATACCGTGACCACATGGGCCCCTGCTTATGAGACCTATTTTTCCGGGCCCATGGCAATCGGGACCGAAGCCCCGTGGAACAAGAACGGATGGGCATTCCCCATCCTGCTGGAAAGCAACGGATCCTGGATGCTGGTATCGGAGGCCGGGTTCGACGGTTCTTACGGGGCCTGCCACCTGCAGCCCGATTGCAGCGACGGTCTCTATACCATCAGTTTTCCGGTGCAGGACGAGGCCATGGGTTACTACGAGAACACCTCTTATTCCACCCTTCCCTGGAACTCCCCCTGGCGGTTCATCGCCGTGGGGGAAACGCTTTCTGACATCGTGGAAACCAGCCTGCCCACAGACCTTTCTGCCCCTTCACGGGTGGATGATGTCTCCTGGATCAGACCGGGGCGGGCGACCTGGAGCTGGTGGTCCGACAGCGACAGTCCGCAGCATTACAGCGACATCATTCCCTTCATCGATTTTGCCGCACAGATGGGATGGGAATACTCCCTGGTGGATGCCAACTGGAACCACATGCAGAACGGGGACATTGAGCGGCTGGCGAAATACGCAGCAGATAAAAATGTTGGATTGCTGCTCTGGTATAATTCGGGCGGAATTCACAACGTGGTTACGGAAGAACCGCGTGATCTGATGGATGACAGGAAAAGCAGGAGAATGGAGTTCCGGAGGATCAGTGACATGGGGATCAGGGGGATCAAGGTGGACTTCTTCCAGTCGGACAAGCAGGAGGTCATCAGGCTCTATACGGAGATCCTGGAAGATGCCGCGGAATTCAATTTGCTGGTGAATTTCCATGGCTGCACCCTGCCCGGGGGCTGGAGGAGGACCTGGCCGAACCTCCTGACCATGGAAGCGGTCCGTGGCGGGGAGAATTATAGATACGACCGGGCTTTCCCGGAAAGAGCCCCTTCCCATCTTGCCATCGTTCCCTACACCAGGAATGCAGTGGGACCGGCCGATTATACCCCGGGCACCTTCTCGGATCACAATTACCCGCACCTGACCACCTATGGCTTTGAACTGGCCCTCACGGTGATCATCGAATCGGGGATCATGCATTATTCTGATACCCCGGAAAAGACCATGGAACTCCCCGTTTTTGCCATTGATTTTCTCAGGGAGATCCCCGTGGTCTGGGACGATACCCGGTACCTGGCCGGCTTTCCCGGCAAGGATGCGGTCATCGCCAGGAAAAGCGGTCCGAGGTGGTACATCGCCGGTATCAATGGAGAAGATATCCATAAAGAACTGACTTTTCAACTCCCGGAAATGGATGGGGTACCCGGTCATTTCAGGCTGATCCGGGACGGTGAATCGGACAGGGACCTTCAGCTGACCGGCCTGCAGGTAAGGGACGGGAAGCTGACGGTAACCATGAAGCCTTTCGGGGGTTTTGCGGGATACCTGGAATAGTCCCGTGATGGCTAGGTCATCTCCAGTTCCGGGATGATTGACTCTTCTCGCAGCCGGGCTGCGGGGGCCCGAGCTTGCGAGCGCGGCGAATCCCATACACTCGCACAATTGAAGGTACCACTGGTTGGTTTTCCTTCCAATTATTTGTCAAAAGGTTGTTGTTCACCATTCAAAAGGTTTTAATTTCTTCGTTAAATTTCTTTCGATAGCTCAAAGGAGTTAGTCCGGTAATGATTTTGAATTGTTTAATAAAGTAAGATATATTATTAAAGCCGCATATATAGCATATTTCAGCTACCGGGTAATCTTCATCCACCAATAAACGGCAAGCATGTCCAACTCGAATTTCATTTAAAAATTGGATAAATGTTTTGTTTACTCTTTGTTTGAAATACCGGCAAAAAGCCGGAGTAGAAAAATTTGCTACCGAAGCTGCATCGTCGAGAGTGATTTCGCGGGCAAAATTATTGATAACATATTCATAGACCTTATTGAGTCTGTCAGAATCCTTTTTATCAATTATATTTTGAAAATAAGGACTTGAAAGATACGTATATTCATCGCGTAAAGCAATAATTTCCAATATATTCAGTAAAAGACATACGCGTTTAAATCCAACAGAATCAGGAATAATTTTCATGAATGAAGAAACCTGATCCCTTGTTTCTCCTATCAGTTTGAGGCCTCTGTTCGCCAGTTCAATTATGTTCCTGATACTTTTAGCTTCAGGCAGATTCCAGAAATGCTCTCCGAAAATTGCAGGGTCAAATATAATGTAAATTGCTTCTGAAATATTTTTCACTTCCTTTTGAAGCGGGTATCTGTCGCTATACCACACATGGGGAGTATTGGATCCGATCACTACCAAATCTCCTGGTACAAATCGTTCCACAGAGTCCCCGATAAAACGAGTACCCATTCCCTGGAGGACAAGCAAAATTTCTACTTCGGGATGAAAATGTAAAGGGGAAGGGAAGTATTCCAGCATCAGGTGATTTACGTGAAAGGAATGATTAACGTTGGCTTCTACTTTTTCAAGAGTCGGATTCATATTAAAATAGTGTTATTTTTCAATAAAATACTCATATAGGCCTATTGAGATTAACGATACATTTGGTCTTCAGAAAGGATGATTATCAGACAACTGTAATACTTAAAATTAATTATGATAGTAACTGTATCCTGTGAAAATATTAAAAAATTAAGAAAATATAAAAAACAGGTTGTGCCTTTTGATGAAAAGAAATATAAGAAAATTTTGACTATTCAAGATTTAAAAATGATGTTTACCAGTTACCAGATAAGACCGAATGGAACACTGACATGGTTGTGCCAATTAATTCATAAATGCCAAACAATAGAATGAATTAAATAAAAAAAAAATCACGCCTATGGAAATCATAAACATACCAGATTCAAAAGTACAATCATCAGTTTGGGTACTGGAAAATTTTTCAATGCAAGTCATTAAGCTTAATTCAATTAGTACAATAAAAAAATTAAAACGATGGGATTAAAATGCAAATTGTTAAAGACACTAACGTTCATTTTTTTGTTGTTTCTGGTGTTGGGCAATTCGGCCTGGGTCCTGGCACAGCAGAGGTCGGTTCGCGGTAAAGTGACCGATGCATCAAACGGTGAACTTTTGCAGTGGGTCAACATTACCATTGCGGGCACTACCACGGGCACATCAACAAATTCGGCGGGGGAATATACTTTAACTGTACCGGAAGGGGATATTACCCTTGTATTTTCCTTTATAGGGTATAATAGCCGGGAAGTACAGGTGGGCCCGGGAGAATCGGTTGTCAATGTAGCGCTGGAGCCCAGTGTTGTAGAACTTGAGGAAACAGTCGTTATCGGTTACCAGGAGATTCACCAGAAAAGGGTTACCGCGTCGGTGGTAAGTATCTCTTCGGAAACGCTCTCCGAGATACCCTCAGCCTCCCTTTCAACATTACTTACCGGCAAGGCAGCCGGAGTTCAGAACCTGGTTCGTTCGGGAGCACCGGGTATGGCCGGCGGGGGTTTGCTAATCCGGGGTAACACTTATGTCTCAACTGACATGGATCTGGTCCATGGTCTTAGTTCCCCATTATATGTTATTGACGGGGTTCCAACCACGCTGGAAGATTTGGCAGGATATGACGCCACACATACCGATTATTTGTCATCATTGAACCCTGCCGATGTGGAATCGATTGACATATTGAAAGATGCATCAGCAGCGGCCATCTACGGTTCGCGAGGGGCAAACGGGGTTATTCTGATCAAGACAAAGAAGGGAAAGGCGGGGGACCCGGTCTTCCGTTTGAACACCTATTACGGGGTGACGGTAAGGCCTGAACTTTTCAGGGTTTACACAGGAGCGGCCGACAGGCGGTTTAAGTTGGATCTTATTGAGAATGAGTTGCCGCTTTACACCCAGTGGGGCCCATATGGTGAAGCCCGGGCACGAGTCATGCCTCTGGAGCTCACGGACAGTCTGAACCCGGCCTTTAACAATAACTATGATTTCCAGGGTATGTTTTACCGGAGGGGAATTGTTAGCAATACGGACTTTAATGTATCCGGGGGGACAAATAATAGCAATTACCGTATAGGTCTCGGATATTATGATGAAAAAGGTATTGTTACGGGGACCGACTATAAAAGGTACACGTTCAATGCCAATATCCGCAATAACTTTTCGACGAGGGTGCTGAACGATTTAACGTTACGGGCATCTTTTATGGACAGGGCGACCGGCCTTGGCGAGGCCGACCCGGAGAAAACCTTTCCGCTTGAGCCTATTAGCCTTCCAGCCTCGTATTTGTACAAGAGCCAGGATGAACTGGACGCACTGGTAGGAAAGTTAAACAAGGTATACAATTCAAACAGGGTGCTTGAAACCCAATTAAGCAACCTGCTGCAAATAGATTTATTCGAAGGGTTAAAACTTAACTCCCAGCTGGGAGTCTCGTTCTGGCAAAGTAAAAAGAATTTTTTCGGGCCATCGGTGATCCACGAGAACAACCAGTCCTCGGCAGAATCGACGCAGGGTTTAAGGTACGGACTTAGTGCAGAGACCTATGCCACCTATGATAAGAATATTTTTGAAAACCACCGGTTAAGTGTACTTGCCGGCCACGCGCTGACCTACAACCAGTATGAATACCTGAGTTTGACCGGAGAAGACGGCTCGAGCGACGGTATCAAGACGATTGTCGGTTATAAAAAAGAGAATATCAACGGTTACAGCAATGTTTCTGCAAACAGCATGTTGTCTTACTGGTTAAGAGTAGGTTATGCTATACAAGAGCGTTATCTGTTCGATTTCAACTACCGCCGCGAAGCGTCTTCCCGTTTTGGAAAGGACAAACGCTGGGGTAACTTCCCTGCAGTTTCGGCCGGCTGGATATTTTCCGAGGAGACGTTCTGGAACCCGTTGAAAAAGTGGGTGACTTATGCCAAAATGAAGGTCAGTTATGGGATAAACGGGAAGCAGTATCCCGATGATTACTTGCGTTTTAATGAATACACGACTGCAGATATCGGGCTTTGGAACCCGAATATGGATGTGAAAACCTACGGTGGCGTAACCGCCATTACACCTGATTTCACCAAAATAGCCAACACAAGCCTCTCATGGGAAGAGAGCCGTCAGTGGAATATAGGCTTAGAGCTCACCGGTTTCACGAACAGGCTGTACATTACCTTTGATGCCTACCACAAATACACTGACGGGCTGGTGTTCGATATTAATTTCCCGTCTTATTCAGGCTATACCTCGGCGAAAGCCAACCTGATGGACGTAGTCAACCAGGGCTATGAAATGTCCTTTGACGCCCACCTTTTCCCCCGGGACGGTAATTTTACCTGGGAATGGATCGTGAATTTTGCGCATAACGACAACTTTGTTGCGAACCTGCCTTACAACGGCAGGGATTTCCTGAACAAGGGGAAAAACTATGCCTATGTAATGGGGTTCCCGTTAAATGTCCCCTGGATGTATGAATATATTGGACCGGTTCAGTTCATTGGTGACCTGCCGGTGAACCCGTTTACGGGCGAAAGACTCCGCAACCAGGATGCCTACCATTACCAGGACGGGCAGTATGTCCCGGGTCTGGCTTTATACCGGGATGTTAACGGGGATTATGTAATCAACAGGTGGGACGATACTGATTATACGTTTCATACCGACAAGACACCCAATCCCAAGTTAATTGGCGGCTTAAGTACGGTTATGCGGTATAAAAAATGGAGCGTGCGGGTCAACTCCTCCTTTGCCTTCGGGCACTATATTTATAACCGGACACTTGAATCGAGGCTGAACAGGTACAGTGTAGATGCTAATTACGGGGAGTGGTTAAATAAGGCTTCTTATGAATTGCCCGTTGATTTCTGGGAGCAGCCCGGGGACAATACCACCTATCCCATGATGGTTGTCGGGGTATTCGATGTGGGGAGCTATTACCAGTTCCCACAATCCTCTTTGTTTCTTCAAAAAGGTGATTATCTGAAGATAAGCGACATAACGCTGTCTTACACTTTTGACCAGCCGTTCATACAGAAAATGCACATAGCCGACATCAGGGTGTATGGGACTGTATATGAAGCATTCCAGTTTCAAACAGCAACCGTACCTGATGCATCCATGGTTGATGCCAGGGGTTATGATTACGGGAACGGCTATCCGCTGTCCAGGAAATATATCTTTGGAGTAAATATTAAATTTTAATTTGTTAACAATGAAAAAAATAATATTACTATTGGCAACACTTTTTTCGGTGTGTTCCTGTACCGATATACTGGATATTGATCCTGTATCTCTGAACAGCGGGGATCAGTTCTGGGAAGAAGGAGTCATATCTGTGGAAAAAGCAAGGGCCGGTCTCTATGCCCAGCTCCGGAAACCCTTCGCCGACGGGAGGTGGATTATCTACGGGGATCTGGCATCAGAGCTGACGGTGCGTTACAATTCCCATTCGTGGTGGGTTTTCTTCCCTGTAACAGAAGGCGAAGACGGCCGGACATATAATCACGAGCGCCTTGAGTGGCTTCGCGACTGGTCGGATTATTTCAGGGTAGTGAGTTCAGCCAATATTCTGATTAAACACACCACAGAGATGCCCCTTCAGGAATTTTCGGCAAATGTGGACGAAGCCACCAAAATGAAAAACGGCTACCTGGGGGAAGCCCACTTTATCCGTGCTTTTGCCTATTTCTACATGGTACGTGTCTGGGGCGATTTACCGGTTTATAAAGAAGGGATAGAATCATCCTCAGGCCTGATCAATGAAAACGGGGAGACAGAGGACCTCGCCCAATCACCTGAAACAGATGTGCTGCAATTTATCCGGGAAGATCTGGACATGGCGATTTCGTACCTGGACTATAATACAGAGGATTACCAGATAAAAACAATCCGCGCGAACAAGGCAACCGCTTATGCATTAAAAGCCCATGTGAACACATGGCTTGCCAACAGGGATGCAGCGGAAAAGAATGCCCTGTTAACCGAGGCGCTGAGTTGTATCGACGCAGTTGAAACATACGGTGGATATACACTGGTAAATTACGATGATCCGGATGCGATGAGTACGATGTTTCAGGGGCGTTCAAGTGAAATGATCTTTGAGATTTACTTTTCGGCAGATAATAACGAATCGTTCAGGTGCACTGCCGGAGATTTTGGCCGCCTTACCCTTTTCCCGGACAAAACGAATTATTCCAATGTTTTTCAGTTGTATAATGAAGACCGGAACAACCTGTATGATCCGGCAGACAAGCGTCAGGCCTTTTTCAGGAACTGGGGGCGCGGTAAGCCTTGGTCCGAGATGAACATGCCCGGGGATTCCCCCGACGAATGGACAGGCACAACGGTGTCAAAATATGAATTTTTCGTGCATGACGACAAAGAAGATGTACTGGTGGAAGATGCTTATTACATTGACGGTTCGATGCCTGTGTTTCGGTTAAGCGGGCTGAAACTTTTGAAGGCTGAGATATTTGCGAAACTGGACCGTTACAGCGAAGCCCGGTCAGCGCTGGATGAAAGCCGTAACCGCTGCGGGATAGGTGATTTTGCGGGGAGCGACGACGAGCTGATAGTTGAAATATTAAAGGAGCGTGCCCGCGAGCTGGTCGGGGAAGGGCATAGCTATTTCGACAGGTTACGTAACAACTATTTCGACGGAATGACCAGTATGGATGATGCCCGGATCGCAGGCAAAGGATATTACTGGCCTGTTGCCTACAAGCTCTCACTGACCAATAAAGCTTTAACACAACAACCTTACTGGCAAGGTAAGGTTCCTGAAATAATTGATTAAAAACCTATGAAAATGAAAAGAATAAATATACTGCTGGGCTTGTTTTTTCTGGTATTGATGTCGTGTGAGGAAAACGATTATCTGATCGACGGGGGTGTACATTCCCCCTACGTGGATAAGACGACATTTGATTTCTTAAACTCACATCCGGAACTGGATACCTTCGCCTATTTAATTGACAGGGCTGGTTTGCGTGATGTTGTTAACAGTCCGGATGTTACCCTGTTTGCCTGTACCGACTATTCGGTACGGATTTACCTGCGGATGATCAATAATTACCGGAGGGCAGCCGATCCTTCGTCCCCCGAGTTTACGGTTGACAGCATTTCCCAGGCTTCTCTGGATTCGTTGCGGATATATATCATCGGGCAGGAAGTTGTGAGAGAAGATTTAAACAAGGAAGGTACCATTTACACCACAAACCTGAACGATTCGGCAAAAATATATTTAACTCCCATGGATGAGCTGCACTACGGGTATAAATATTCTGATTTTATGAGGGAGCTTCCTGAAGTAATCTGGTATAGCCGCAAAAGGGGGGACCATTTTGATGCGTGGGACTTCAACCCTTATACCATTGTTGACGAAGAAGAACGCATGCGGGAGACGGATGAAAAGGTAAAGACCAGGACGTCTGGAATCATTACTAACACGGGAATAGTACATGTACTGGACGGGATGCACCCCATGATATTCCGCAAAGGGGACAGCGGCCCCGGTATTTAATTTTAACCATATAATCATTTAGATATGAGATTTTTTAAGCCAATTAAAATAAAGCCGGTTGCAGGCATTGGATCGCTGTTGTTTTTTCTGATTTCCTGCCAGGGACCGGAGCAGTTTGGTTTTTTAAGCGATAATATATCGTCAAAGGTCGACACTATTTATGTTGACCGGGGCATATCCCAAACCTCGCAAGCTCCTTTCTATGATCTTTCAACCCGTCCTTACCATTTTTCTATCGGGGAAATACGGAATGAGGATGGTGCGGTGAGCACGCAGTTGACCGAAGAAAAGGAGGTAAGACTTTGGACAGATGCATTCTTGCCCAGGATTGACGTAACAGAAGAAGCGGTAATGGCCAAATTGCAGGATACTTTGATCCCCTCACTGTTGATAAACCCACTGACCGGTGTGATACAGTTTACAACGGCCACGAAATATGTGGACGAGTCAGATATTTTTAACATCGATCTGACAGTATCCAATATTGCCGGCGAGAAAGAGCTAAAGGATTTCGTCGTTGTTAAATTATCTTCCGAGGGCAAACTTTGGGAAGTAAACCTTACCTCCACGTCTGTTGCCTACATCATGCTCGGGGATGAAGGGAAGTCGCATACAGCCTTTACTTTTTACTACGACAGGGACAACCTGATGAAGACGATTGAGGCAGGTACGGCAGATTTCGTCAAAGTATCTCGGATAAGCGAAGAACCGGACAAAGGGGTAAAGGTTTTTTTCCGTTTTATAGACAAAAACGGGAACCCTTTTCCAGGTGATGCTATTAAGTTAAGGCCCTGGGAAAACGATGTCCTGCCTCATTATGGCGATAACTCGGTGAATACAGTGATCACAGACACAGGGATAGAGTATAATTTTCCGACGGTCCCCTGGCCTGCTGTTAATTATATGTGGGACGTGGGTTTGTCTTACTATCTCTCGGAGCAGATGCCTATGTCGCAGTTAGACACCACTGCCCTGTTCAGTGATTCGAGGAACAACATCATACCTGACGAGAGGCGTCCGGTCAATTTTGTGGAATATACGGGATTTTACCTGAGTATCAGGACGGGATTCCGTATTTTAACCCCGGGGACCTGGGAAATTGAGTACCACTTCCCGTTTGTTACCCAACAATAATTGTTGAGTGAACCAAATACCAAATAGGGTTTGCTGAAATTGTCTTTCAATTTACCGCAAACCCTATCTGGTTTTGTATGTCAATTATAAAATTATAAAATGAAGGCCAGTAGATATTTCGTAATGAATTGCTTGTTTCCGATGGTAGTCATATTTTTAACTGTTACCGATCTGCTCGCAGCGGTACCTGATTCATCAGCCCAGATCACCACCGGGACGCTAATTAAGGAAATGGCTGACCTAAAAAGGTTGGCCGAATATCCTTCACCATTCTACAATACAATACAGTATTCGTCTTACGATCGCCGGAGCACATTTCCGGATGCTCCTGAGTGGTTTGCGAATGCTGACGGTTTCGGTGGCGAACCCATCCCCGGTTTTGAAAAAGTGCTAAAAGCACCTGACAGGGATGGTACAGGAGAATACTTAATCTGTGACGTGGAAGGTCCCGGGGCAATTGTCAGACTCTGGACAGCAGCCATAAACGGTGAAATCAAGTTGTACCTGGACGAGGACAAAGAACCGGTTTACGACGGCAACGCATTTGATTTTTTTACAAATACCTACCATGCGTTTTCTTCTGAAAACGCGGTTAACCTGACTGGGACTTTTACGCAAAACATGGCAGGCTATTATCCGGTCCCGTTCTCTAAAGGGTGTAAAATGATATGGAAAGGCAACATCGAAGATTTACATTTTTACCATGTAAATATCCGGTTGTATGAAAAGGGGACAAGGATACAAACATTCAGCACGGAAGACATACAAAAATTTTCAAAAGAAATAGAGATTACCAGCCAGATTTTCAAGAATACTGATTCAATTGATGAAATGGAAGATGGGGACTATGCTTATTTCGCTGCCCGTGTGGAAGCCGGCGATGAAAAGGAAATACTGCATATGAACGGGAGCAAAGGAATTACATGTTTTGAGATGCGGGTAATTGACAGTGATCTGGAGGAAGTGTTGCGGCAAACGGTTTTGCGCATTTCGTTCGACGGGGCTTCAGACCCACAGGTACAATCACCTGTGGGCGACTTTTTCGGGACAGCTCCGGGGATCAATCCGTACCGTTCGTTGCCATTCACGGTCACAAATGACGGCCGGATGATATGCCGTTATTTTATGCCGTTCAATGACTCGGTTTCCATAAAAATTGAAAACCTGAGAGATAAGGAAATAACGGTTGTAGGGAAAGTGGTCACTGAAGAATACGACTGGGATAAAAACCGTTCCATGTATTTCAGGGCCAAATGGAGAGTCAGTCACGATATGAAAGCTTCATATTTGCAGCCCGGTGACATTCCCTATCTGCAAGCGAGCGGGAAAGGTGTATTTGTAGGAGCGGCCGCCCACCTTATGAATCCTTCGGATGTCCCTTCAACTTATGGTAACTGGTGGGGTGAAGGCGATGAGAAAATATTCGTTGATGGCAATCCCTCGCCGGTATTTTTCGGGACAGGCTCGGAAGATTATTTCAATTATGCGTGGTCTTCACCCGATATTTTTTATCATGCCTATTGCGGGCAACCCCGTAACGATGGCCCGGGGACGCGGGGTTTTGTAACCAACTACCGCTGGCATGTTATCGACGACATTCCGTTTAAACAACAGTTCGCATTCTACATGGAACTATTGAGCCACGAGCCGGTTCCGGGTTTCAGTTACGCGAGAATAACTTACCATTACGGTTTCCCGGGAATGCATGACGACAATGTTCGGATATCGAAAGGGGATGTGCGCCTTCCTGCATTGCCCGCAGAGTGGTATCCGCGTGCCGTGAAAGGCTCGGCCAGTTCGCTGTTTTACCAGGCCGAAGATTTGGTGTCCGCAGGGAATAAAAGCATCAGCACTGTTACCGGTCCGATGTGGGCGGGTGGCCGGCTTCTGAAGTGGTTACCAGAACAGGCAGGTGAAAAGCTTGAACTCAGGCTCCCGGTTGTAGAAGATGGCAAATATGTAATCCATATAACAGCCTGCTTGTCAGCAGCTTCAGGGCAGATCCATGCACAGGTAAACGGATCGGATTTTAATCCGAACCACGGAATCATTGATCTGGCAACCGGCAACGGGACCCTGTCGCGGACCTACCGGTCAGAACCGGTTGATTTAACGAAAGGCGCCGCCATTCTGACACTGAAATCGTTACAGGTAAAACCTGTGGGAATTGATTTCATTTGGGTACAGAAAAGTGATTATTGAATTTCAAATTGATAAAGGGCATGGATTTGTTTTCACGAAGGCAATTTATAAAGACAGGAGCCATGGCTTCAACCAGCTCTGTCTTTGCAGGAAATATACTGCTGCCATCCTGCAGCAAAGTTTCGGGGACAAGAAATGGCATTATTCGTGTTGATCCAACCCCGCTTTTTGATATCGCACCTACCCTGTTTATGCAGTTTCTTGAACCACTTGGCACTACCGATCCGGCCATAGAGGCTGCATGGGATTACTGGCGTGATGATTGGCGGGAAGATTTGGTAAAATGCGTTGCCGACCTTTCCCCGGGGATGATACGATGGGGTGGAAATTTTACGCGCTATTACAAATGGAAAGAGGGAATAGGCCCGGCAAATAAGCGTCCCTGGATGCATAATCTTTCCTGGGGAGGAAAAGAGACCAACCGGGTTGGCACCCATGAATTTATTGATTTCTGTCGCCGGGTAGACGCGGAGCCTTTATTGGGTGTCAATTTCATGAGCGATGGCATTGAATATTTCAAAAGGACTACGCACGGGCAGAATCGATATGGAACCCTGGAAGAAGCGCTTGAATGGGTTTCTTACTGCAATGACCCTGATAACCAGGAACGTAAAAAGAACGGTGAAACCGGTCCATTTGATGTAAGATACTGGCAAGTCGGCAATGAAACATCCTATACAGGAAAAGATGGTTTTGGCCTGGATGCAGCAATTATTCACACCCGTGAATTTGCAAAAGCAATGAAACTTCGTGATCCTTCCATCAAGATTATAGGGTGGGGTGATGTCCCGGATGTTTCAAAGTTTAAAGGGAATGAAGATGAAAAAGATAATGAATTTTGGGCATCAAAGATGCTGGGAGAAAATGGTGATCTTCTGGACATGATAGCCATTCACATGATGGGAATCTATCCGGATGATGCCAGGTCGCTGACAGGGTTTGAGTATTTTAAATATCCCGAAGAAGCATGGAATGAGTTGCTGGAACTGGCAAAAATTGCCGACTATCGTTTATCAAAACTGAAAGAAATTTTACAATCAATCGGAAGCGGGGTAAAAATTGCAGTCACCGAGGGGCATCTCTCTTTATCGCCATATAACACAAATACGATATTACTGAACTGGCTTTCGGCGGCCTACCATGCCCGGACGATGAATACTTACCTTCGCCATGCAGACAGGGTTTCCATCTGCACAGGAGCCGACTTTTTCGGAACCCGGTGGACTGTGAATGCGGTTAAACTCCCGGTCCCCGGCGGCGAGTCTTATTTGCTTCCAATCGGTACAATTATGAAACTGTATAAAAGACATACCGGTAATAAAGGGGTAAAAATATCTGAGTTTCCCGGGGAGTTGGATGTTGCTGCCACCCGGAAAGGAGATCAGCTATTCCTTCATATCCTCAACACACATTTTTCTTCGCCGGTAAAAATTGGTTTACATGTTGATGGATATTCTGTTTCCTCAGCAACTATCTATGAAATTGCGCCAAAAGAAAGACTTGCGTATGTGGATGATGCACATCACGATACTTTTAATCCGGTTGAAAAACAGATTGCTGATCCTTCGGAACTTGTTATACAACCGGCCTCAGTGAATGTTATTGAACTCCATCTGAAAAATTGAAAAATGAAAAAAGTGATTGGTCTTTTCATTCTTACGATGTTGCTGTTTCCCGTTAACAGTAGTTTTGCTGAAAATGAACCTTCAGAGTTAGAGAAATTTCTGATAAAGAAGCATGAATTAACTCTCAGGTTGAAGGTCAAGAATCCCGAGCGGAAAATGTCATTCCGGAACTATAGCGGATGTTTTGCTGAGTGGAAAGAAGAGGCCATGGAAAAATTTGCCGAGCTGATTGCGTATTCCCCGCCGGGGACAAGGAATGTCTCTGAGCTGCGGGCGGTTAAAATCGACGGGATTACCTACCATGCTTGCATCATGCAGGTCAGTGCCGATCTATCCATCCCGGCCTATCTGCTTGAACCTGAAGGAGAAATTAAAGGGGCAGTAATGGCCATTCAGGGTCATGGTTCAGTTGAAAATGTCATCGGGCTCGATGAAGATTACCATCATAAATTTGGTTACGAACTGGCCAAAGAAGGGTATCTTGTTCTTGCACCGATGTTAAGAGGATTTAGCGCTTTAAGTGACCTTTCCGGGCAAACTGAGATTGACAGGCTCGATTACTGGGTATCCTATTCCCAGTTCACCCTTGTAACCCATTTAAACCTCTATGGTGAAACATTAATCGGTAAAACCATTGAAGACTTGATTGCATGGGAAAACTGGTTGTTTGACCAGTATCGTTTAGAAGACATCGCGGTGGCAGGAATATCCTATGGCGGAGATCTGGCCCTTTATTATCCGGTTTTTTCAAAAAGGGTCAGCAAAATTTTTTCAAGCGGCTCACTGGGGTCTTTCAGTCTCATTTTTTCGCGTTGTTATAATGCCCCGGCCCACGGAGTCCCCGGGATATTAAAATGGCTTGACAGGAGCGATATTGCCGGATTGAATGCGCCGCGGCCCATTATGCTCCATTACGGCGAGCTCGACACACCGTCAGAAACAAATTATTCTGCTTCATACAATGAATCAGTCGGGGAATCTGTCAGTGAGTTACGGGAAATTTATTCACAAGACCAGGCAGAAGATAAAATATCCCTTCATGTAACGCCTGATACGCATCATGAAATGGATGTTGAAGTACTAAAGGCATTTTTAGCTAATACCATTCAATGAGTATTTGAACACAAATGAAAAGCCTGGAGATTCTGTTGATTATAATTTGGATAACCGGATGTCAGTCTCCCCCTGAACCGGACCATGCATTTACAATTACACCGGAGGAAACATCCCCGATTCCGGCAAGTCCGTTGCTTTACAGCCATTTTATCGAGATAGGTTTTGGCTACCAGATACCGCCGCTGATGGCAGAGTGTTTTTTTAACCGCAGTTTCGAACGGTTCCCCCCTTACAACGGGAAAAGCAAAAATTCGTTTGGTTTGTTGTTAAAGCACGGACAGTACATTAAAGATTGGAGCGGTGAAGCCTGGTTCCACAGCGGTTATGAGCACGATAACTGGTATATTGCCCCGGGGCAACCGGAGAATCCGGCAATAATCAAAGATGAATCGACATATTTCGTTCAAGAATCTCCAGAGATTGATGTTCGCATGGAGCTTCTGGAAGGGGGCTGCGGCCACGGGGAGCAAAGCATCCATGTATCCAACAATGAAAAAGCCCGATGGGGCGGCTTTGCTCAGGATGGTAAATATTTTGAGCAGGGCAAAAACTACCGTTTCAGCGGTTACCTGAAATCAGTACAGGGAAACAAAAATATTGAAATCCGTTTTTCCCGACCGGGAAAATGGGAAGAACCTTTCTTTGCAGCCCGCTTTGAACTGCATGATGAGTTTAAAAAATATGAATGTACAGTTCCCTACGGAGGCCCTTCGGACAATGTTACATTCTCGTTATTCATCTCCCCGGGAAGCAGCATTGAAGCAGACGCATTTTCGCTGCTGCCAGAAGACCATTTTTATGGATGGAAAAAAGTAACTGTTGATGTAATGAAAAAGCTTAACCCGGGGTTGATACGTTTCCCGGGCGGCTGTTTCGCCTCCTTTTACGGATGGAAGAATGGTATTGGCAACAAAGACCTGAGGCAGCCTGAACCATCCTATTTCTGGGGCGGGCTGAACTACAATGACCTGGGGACAGATGAATTTGCAATGCTTTGCAATGAGATAGGCGCAGAAATGATGCTTTGCATCAACATGTACCTCCCTCAGAAAAGGTCCTATCTGAACAGTGAACGGAACTCCTTGCAGTACACTGACTACGATTTGCCACAGTTCACCGACCCGGGAAAAGGGGTAAAAGAAGCCGCCGACTGGGTTGCCTATTGTAACCTGAAAGAAGGGGAACACCCCATGGCCGGCCTCCGTGCAAAAAACGGGCACAAACAGCCGTTCGGGGTCAGGTACTGGGAGATGGACAATGAAGCAGCCCGGTGGCTGCCGGCTGAAGACTACGCCCGTGAAGTTGTAAAGTATTCAAAAGCCATGAAATCCGTTGACCCGTCCATTAAAATCGGGATGATAACCTATGACTATACCGAAAAAATACCGGAGATGCTTGAAATTGCCGGTAAGCATATTGATTTTTTTGCCGACAGGGACGACTGGCAGGAAGGCAGGGTAGAAAAACTGGTTGCCATACTGAATGGTTACAATTCAGAAAACGGAACTGACATCAGGTACTGCAATACCGAATGGCAGGTACACCCTTATGGGGCACCAAACCCGAAGGAAGAAGTAAACCAGCGCTTCCTGTACGGTCACAAGTCAGATATAAAAAGGGCAATGGTCCTCGGCACATGGTACTGCGGCCTGAAAGCGGCAGGATACCTGATGCACTGGCAGAGACAGGGGGGAATGGTCGAATTTATCAACTTCAACAATTTGTCGAACACCCACGGGCAAGCAGTTATAGAAACCCCCAAAGAAGGGGCTTACCTCACAGCTCCGGGAAAAGTTTATGAACTGCTTTCCAGGACCCCTGGCCGGCGGCCATTGATTTTAAAAGGGTACGAAGCCAAACGGAACGATATGATACAAGGACAGGCTGCTTACAGTCTGACCAGGGACACGCTGGTTGTATACGCGTTAAACCGTACCGACACAGCAAGGGTCATGGAGTTTGACTTCTCGCTTCTGCAGAAAGATTTTTCCAGGATGGATATTTCAGTGCTGGATGCAGACGACGTATTTGCGCGTAACAAAATTGATATGCCCGATGAAATAAGAAGGTCGGACAGCATTCAAAAAATAAAAAAGAGCCACCTGAGGCTGCAATGCCCGGCGCGGTCTTTTTCGCATGTTGTACTGACAAAATAAATAAACGAGATGGGAAAAGCGAAAATGAATAATTACCTTTTGTTGCTGACAGCAACCCTTTTGATAAACAGTAGTGCATTTGCCCAGAAATTTGACCAGTTGGCCCCATCCCCCCCCATGGGCTGGAATAGCTGGAACAAATTCGGCTGTGATGTAAGTGAAGAATTAATTATGGGGATAGCCGATGCCATGGTAAGCAGTGGCATGAAAGACGCCGGCTACGAATACATCGTTATCGACGACTGCTGGCAGGTAGGCAGGGATGAAAGCGGGGAAATCATAGTTGACGAAGACCGTTTTCCGCATGGCATGAAATACCTGGCTGACTATATGCATTCCAAAGGATTCAAATTCGGTATCTATTCATGTGCGGGGACCAAAACGTGCCAGGGGAGGCCGGGCGGTCGCGGCTATGAATTCCAGGATGCCCGGACGTATGCCCGTTGGGGGGTGGATTACCTGAAATACGACTGGTGCTACACAACAACCCAGGATCCGCAGGCTTCTTACGAACTCATGCGTGATGCGCTTTACAAAGCAGGCCGCCCGGTTGTATTCAGCCTGTGTGAATGGGGGCAGTCGAAACCCTGGGAATGGGCCAGAAATGTTGGGCATTTGTGGCGAACAACCGGCGACATTGTTGACCGGTGGGATGCCATGATGGCCATATTCGATGCTCAGAAAGAACTTGCCAGGTATGCCGGTCCCGGCCACTGGAACGATCCTGACATGCTTGAAGTAGGGAATGGGGGGATGACAACGGAAGAGTACAGGACACACTTTTCGCTGTGGTGCATGCTGGCAGCCCCGTTAATGGCCGGCAACGACCTGCGCAACATGAATGAAGAAACCCGGGGGATTTTGACCAATAAAGAAATGATTGCGGTGAACCAGGATACGTTAGGCAGACAGGCATTCTGTTTCCGCGACAATGGCGATTACGAGATCTGGGTAAAAAAGTTGGCCAATGAAGAAAAGACAGTTTGCCTTTTGAACCGGAGCGACGAATCGAAAACCGTGGAATTAAACATCCCGGTCCTGCTTAAAGCCAGTGACCATTACTGGTCTTCCGACCCTTATGAGCTGAAAGACTACACGATGCGGGATTTGTGGTCGCATAAAAATATCGATACGGGAGAAGAAATTACAGAGGTAACATTAGCTCCGCACTCCGTGAAAGTTTACCGGTTTATAAAGAAGTAATGATCCCGAAAGGGAGAGAAATACAAGAAGTCTATGAAAAACAGTTCAACCCTGCAAGTGTTTAAGAAGTTTCTTTATCTGATTACCTGCCTGATTGTGGTCTCTATTTTGAATATCCGGCAAGCAATATCCCAAAATTTTTCCTTTCCATTGGCAGGGGCAGATTCACTGACACCCTCACGTTCTCATTATTTCGACTGGATTAATAGTCAATACGAGGGGACAACAGAACAACAAACCTTGATTAACCTCGACTTCTTTCACTGGTTACATGATCAATATGGTATGCGTTTGGATATTTACTCGCTTGATGTCGGCAATATTGACGATGGCCCTTATACTGCCGGAGTTGGAAGGCTAATACCGTATCATTACGGATCTACAGACTCAAGGGAATTTAAAGCGCAGTTTCCCAATGGTTTTGCCCCTTTGGTTGAAAAGGCCGATTCTTTTGGATGCAGACTGGGTATGTGGCTGGGGCCTGATGGATTTGGAACAACGCCTGAGGAAGCAAACAAAAGAAAGGAATTGATGGTTAGCTTCTGCCGCGATTATAATTTTCATTTGTTCAAGCTTGATGGAGTTGCAGGTCCGTTTCGGGAAGAGAAGGCAGGAATTTTAATCGAGACATTGAAAGCATGTCGCAAGCACACTCCCGATTTGATAGTCAGTTCACAGCGGATTGATTTCGGCGAAGCGGAACCATATATTACACATCATCTTTGGGAGGGAGCAGAAACATACGTGGACGTTTTTATCAATAATCATTCAACAGCGCCACACCATCGCGCCGGTTCGCTGGAAAGGAAATTGACTCCCGGTCTTGACCGGATGTTTGGTGATCATGGCGTTTGTTTTTCTTCATGCCTCGATTACTGGGAAGACGAGATGGTGCTCCAAATGTTCAATCGCAGCCTGATACTTTCACCCCAGTTCTATGGAAATCCCTGGTTCCTGCGTGATGATGAATACCCCCGGTTTGCCCGTTTAATGAATTTGCACAGGAAATACAGAGAAATTCTTGTCAATGGATTTCAATTACCGGAGCAACAATACGGGTCTTATGCCGTATCCAGGGGTGATGCCAACACCAGGTTTATCACGTTGAGAAATCTTTCGTGGGAGCCTAAAACGTACATGGTAAAGTTAGATGCCTCTATTGGATTCAATCAGGTCAAAAAGGTACATATAAAGCAATACCACCCGACGGAAAGATTTTTGGGCACCCATCAAT